>Ga0105359_10001073_pt1 | contig 23053 bp, 18 predicted proteins | sample GOMGulsemesocosm_6_FD_83659 | JGI IMG/M metagenome (GOLD analysis project Ga0105359, IMG submission 83659) | Methane-oxidizing microbial communities from mesocosms in the Gulf of Mexico - GOM8C Gulf of Mexico | ecosystem: Environmental > Aquatic > Marine > Cold seeps | place: Gulf of Mexico...
AGTCAGAAATTAGTGTTATTACTTACGAATTTTAATAAGTAAGTATCAGACAAAATAAAGTAAAAATATAACAAAACCTTACAGTGAACACAGATTGTCGCTGAAGTCAAACATTAGATACACAAGGAGTTCTGTGGACATTTTTAATAATCGTGAACTTGCAATCACTTTATGGTTGATAGCTATTTCAATTTACATCTTCTTGTCTCCCAAAATGATTGAAGTAAGAGCTTCTGTTATTCACTTACTCTCTGTCTTTTTTGTAACTAAAATAATTACAATTCTTGGATTAATGATTACTTATATGGCTGTTCTTGTGTATGGATTATCAGAAATTGACTTATGGAATGAAGAACAGTTAAAGAACACAATCTTTTGGTGTGCTTCAGTTGGGTTTATGTCACTTTTCAAGATTCAATCTATCAAAAAAGATAAAAGTTTCTTCACGCACTCTTTAGTAGATAACTTAAAGTTATTGGTAATTCTTCAATTTATTATTGGTGTTTATTCATTCTCTCTTTGGATTGAAGTTTTGATAGTTCCTCTTTTGGTATTATTTGGTGGAATGTTGGCTATCTCAGAAACGGATAAGAAATACCATCAAGTAAAAGTTTTAGTTGAATATTCTTTATCACTATTTGGTATGATTTTAATTAGCTACACTTTGTATATGTTGGTAACTAACTTTGGTGAATTTGGTAAAGAGAAAACAATATATGATTTCTTTATTCCTCCTTTATTAACTCTTCTTTATTTACCATTTATTTTTGCAATGATGGTATATTCAACATATGAAGATGTTTTTATTCGTATTAACTTATCAATAAATAATAAATTTCACAGATATTTGGCAAAACTATACTCAATTGTCTTGTTCAATGTTCGAATGAGTTTACTTGAACGATGGTCGATTCAATTAGCTAGAAATAATATTGACTCACATACGGTTTTAATAGAGACATTAAAATACATATTTAAAGTAAGGTCTTCCGAAAAAAGAACTAAAGAGGTTCCTATTTTACTTGGTTGGAGTCCCTATGAGGCTAAAGTTTTTCTATCTAGTATAGAATTAGATACTGGTTTCTATGATAGGATGTATGAAGAAGAGTGGTTTGCATCATCTCCCTTAATAGAGTTTGGAGATGGTTTTATTAGAGATAATGCAGCTTATTATGTTGAAGGATCTGAAGAAGTAGCAACTACATTAAAAATCAAAATAAATGTTAATGATTCATCTAGATTTGAAATTGCACAAGAAAAGATTGGACTATTGGCTGAAGTATTGAGCCTCTCTAGCTTAAATCAAGGTCTCTCTAATAAAATGAAAAAAGCTATTCTTAAAAGTGAAGACATTTCAGAAAAATGTGGGAATAAAAGTATCTCTTTAGTGGTAGAAAAATGGCCAAACGATATGTTTAATGGATATAGTATTAAGTTTATTATATCAAGTATTTAGCTTTGCAGTCCTTGATGTTAAAGGTTCCATATTGAATAAAAATGTTCTTCGAGAAAATTCTTGTATTATTGAATATTCAAAAATTACACCAAATTACTCCCCTGTGAATGAATCTCCACTTTTAATAAATGTGGAGACGTATTATTTATACTTTATTTCTTTATCTTAAATATCCATCATTTATTTGTAACACTTTTAAAAAATTCTATTAAGTCCTTTGCTAGTAATTCTGCTTGTTCACTTGCAGCAAAGTGACCCCCTTTTGCCATTACACTCCAGCGTTCAATATTGTAGGATTTTTCAAGAAATTCACGGGGTGGTTTAGATATTTCTTTTGGAAACTGTGCATATGCCACAGGGCAGTGAATGTAATCATTTTCTTTAAATACCATTGGATTTTTAGAATTCTCATTATATATTCGAATGGAGGAATGAATTGTTTGCGTAAACCAATACAAACTTACATTTGCTAATAATTCATCTTTAGTGAATACTTCTTCTATATTGCCCTTGTGATCACTCCAAGAATTATACTTCTCAATAATCCAAGCGCATAAGCCTATAGGAGAATCGTTTAAACCATAAGCTAAAGTAATGGGTTTAGTACTTTGAACATAAGCATATCCCGCTTCTTTTTGGGCCCAAGTATTTAGTTCTTCTTCGTACTTACGCACATTTTTTGAAACAGTCTTCTCATCATAAAAAGCAGGTTTAAAAGAATCAGATACATAGTTTAAATGCAAAGCTAAAATGTGTTGAGGATAATTCATAGCAAGCCTAGTACTAATCCCAGAACCAATATCCCCACCTTGTGCAGCATATTTATTGTATCCAAGCTCCAACATTAATTTATGCCATAAATTAGCAATATAGCCAGTATTGCAGCCTTCTTTTGTAGCTTTTGAAGAAAATCCAAAACCTATAACAGAAGGAATTACAAGATCAAAAGCACACTCTTCGTTATTGTTTAATAAAGGAATTAACTTAAACATTTCGAGAAAAGAACCTGGCCATCCATGCGTTATAATTAAAGGAATAGCATTTTCATACTTACTTTTAATATGAATAAAATGTATAGTATTACCATCAACATCAAAGGTATAATTGGGAAAAGAATTTATTTTTTCTTCGACTTTTTTCCAAGAAAAAGTATGCAACCAATAATTGCTTAGCTCTTTCATATAGTTTAAATTTGAGCCATAGTTCCAAGATGAATCGTGTATTTCATCTGGCCAACGAGTATTCTTGATTTTTTCTTTTAATTCAGAAATACTTTCATCCGAAATCTTTGCAGTAAACTTTTTTATCATAAAAAATATCCTTATAAGTAAATATTAGTTTCTAAAAATATTTTATCACAGATGTTTTGTTTTATTAAGTTAAAGAAGTAGAAAAATATAGTTATTTGACTAAGTGGTCAAGTACGTAACATTTACGATTCATTACACCCAAGGGGCAATGAATCCTAAGTCAATAAAATTTATCTCTTATTAATCTTCTTCATAACCTCTGCTGCAATACTATAAGATTTTAGTCTTGCTTCATGATTATGTATTGGACTATTAATAATAATTTCATTGGGCTTATAGTTATCAATTAAATCAGACAATTCATCATAAACTTTAGAAGAGTCACCAATGGCGCAACATCGTAACGTACGATTAACTTGCTGCAAAGTAACGCTGTCTAAGACAGTGTCAATATCCTTAACAGGGTGCGGTAATAATCCAGGTCTTCCAAATCTTAGATTTGCAAAACCTTGCTGATGAGAGCTTCTTATATACTCTGCTTCTTCATTTGTATTGGCTGCAAAAACATTAATGGAAAACATAAAATAGGGTTCTTTTAATACAGATGATGGTTTGAAGTTCTCTCTATAAATTTTCGAAGCTTCCCCTAATGCATCTGGAGAAAAATGAGAAGCAAAAGTAAAGGGTAGTCCAAAATTGGCTGCAAGTTTCGCCCCATAAAGACTAGAACCAAGAATATATAAAGGAACATTTGTTCCATCTGCTGGAATTGCCCGTATTGAATCCCCTGTATATTCATTGAAATATTGTTGTAATTGTGTAATATCATGAACAAAATTATCATTACCAGACAAGTCACGTCGTAATGCTCTAGCAGTTAGACCATCAGCCCCAGGAGCTCGTCCTAGTCCTAAATCAATTCTATTGGGATATAAGGTCTCTAAGGTACCAAAATGCTCTGCTATTACTAAAGGCGAGTGATTTGGCAACATAATACCACCAGCTCCTACTCGAATATGCTTTGTTCCTCCTGCAATGTGCCCAATTACTACAGAAGTTGCAGAACTTGCAACGCCTGGCATATTATGGTGTTCAGCAAGCCAATAGCGTGTATATCCTATTTCCTCAGCGTGTTGTGCTAAAAGAAGCGAATTCTTTAAAGAAAAAGAAGCGTTTGAACCTTCAACAATTGGAGAAAGATCTAAGATCGAATAAGCTGTCATATTATTATCTTTTTAAATTTTATTTGTTTTGTACGTGATTACCTAGGTTTTATATAGAAATTAAAACTTCGTTTATTGCTTAAAAATATAAGTCTCCAAATAGAGATAAACCTATTTATTCTTTTATTAATGAATGAATTATAACACATTAAGATAGCTAATTATAGGTATAAAAGTCTTAATTACATGCATAAAAGCACAAAATAATAAAGTTTGAATTTATACGTAAAATGAGGAAGGGGCTTAATTAAAAAATTAAGCTATTAAGAATTATTCTAAATAGCTTAAGAACTTTTAGTACTTGCCAAGGGCCTTATTAATTTGAATATAGGCTTCAATTGGAGTAGTTTCAAAATACTTCATATTGTATTTTTGGGCAATATCTTTTGTCATTTTCTGAACTTTTAGTAAGGAAAATCTTGGAGCATGAGGGAATAAATGGTGTTCTATTTGAGTATTTAAACCTCCATAAAACCAATGAACAATAGCTCCCCCTTTTAAAGATCTACTGGTTCTCATTTGAAATTCTAACCAAGTCATTTCTCTTCTTTCTTTATTAGTAAATACTTCACAGCCTAAGTGATTAGTAATAAAACCAAAAGACAGCCAAGCAGAAAGACTTACATATAAGGTTGCAAAAGTGATAAGTGCACTTCCTAAAGGTAAAAGATAAAATACTAAACCCCAAATTATTGGCCAATGTAAAAGCATTAAAGTAAGTTCACCAAAATGTTTATTCTTTATCACATAATTATATGACTGAGCAATAAAAGCAGGATACATAAAAAACATAGCTCCCCAAAATACTGGGTATTTTAATACTCTAAGCGTTTTGTTATTTCCTTTATTATCTGGAGTAAAAGCCCCATCCATTGCTCTAATATCCTCATCTTTTTCAGGAACATTACAATACGTATGATGGTTTTCATTGTGCTTAAAAATCCACCAGGAAGATGAGTTTGTTATTGCTAAAGCAGAAAAAGGATAACTTAAAATTAGTGAAAGTTTTTTACTTTTAAAATATTGTAGGTGAAGTATATCATGAGATACAAAAACAGCTCTTGTAAATAACAAAGCCATAAAAAGACCTAAAAGTACCGGGTTCCATAATGTAATAGTAGTAAATACAATAACAAAAGAGACAAGTATTGCAATCATCTCTATTGATCCTCTTATTGGTACTCTTTTTAGTAAGCCTGCTTCTCTTACACTTGCTCTTAGTTCTGCAAATACATCTGGATATGCTGTTGATGTGTTTGATTTCTCCATTAAACGTCCCTTATTTGTAATTATATTTGAATTGTACCATTTAAGATAAGAATTGTCACTATTTACTATCTATATTGTAGGCTTTGTCCTAAATTGTAGGCTATTTTACCCAAGATTTTTGTATTTATTTAATAAAGCATATATCAATTATTTTGCGAAAAGAAGATTTTACCCTAAATTTTTTCTTAAATCAATTAAGTACTTCATATTTTTTAGATTTATAGCTTAGTTTTCATACATTGTATATTTTATATACAGCTACATAGTATAAAAAATATATAAAAATTATATACTTCTTGCACTAATAATAGGAGAGAATATGGCAAGTTTAAAAGATTTAAAAGGAAAAGGACATACACCAACACTTTTTATGGCCTTTTTATATTTCGATATGAGTTTTATGGTTTGGACAATGTTAGGCCCTTTAAGTACAGAAATTTCAGAGGCACTGGCATTAGGAGGACATATTATGTCTGCTGGTGAAAAAGCAACGCTTTTATCATTACCAATCTTATCGGGTGCAATTTTACGGATTATATTAGGTTTTGGAGTTGATAAACTCGGAGCAAAAATTACTGCTCTTATTTCACAATTTATTGTAATTGTGGCATTAACAAGTACTTTCTTTATTGCAGAAGATATTTCATATAATCAATTATTACTTGTTGCACTTGGTCTAGGTTTTGCAGGGGCTTCTTTTGCTGTTGCTTTACCACAAGCTGGACAATGGTATCCACCAAAATTACAAGGAGTAGTTTTAGGAATTGCTGGAGCAGGTAATATTGGTGTTGTTATTGACTTCTTATTTGCGCCAAAAATCGCTGAACTTTGGGGATGGCATATGGTATTTGGTATAGGAGCAGCAATGTCAATTATAGTATTTATTGCTTATATATTATTCGCATTTGATGCACCTGCAGAAGTTTATAAAAAGAATCCAAAAAGAGTAAAAGATTATTTAAATTTATTAAAAGATAAAGACACATGGTGGTTCTCATTATTTTATGCTATTAGTTTTGGTGGTTTTGTTGGAATTGCTGGTTATATGAAAGTATATTTAATGAATACCTATGCAGCAGACATGTCTAATTTTGGATCAGAAGTAATGAATGAAAACAATGTAAAAGTAATTGCTGGTTATTTTGGAGCTTTGTGTATTTTTGCAGGAGCAATATTAAGACCTTATGGAGGAAGTACAGCTGATAGAATTGGTGGAGTTAAATCTTTATACTTTTTTTACTCTGCTGTTGCAATTTTAGTGATAATCACAGCTGTAATTGATTTACCATTTTATGCTTCTATTGTGGTATTATTCTTAATGATGGCAAATCTTGGAATGGCTAATGGAGCAGTATTTCAGCTTGTTCCTCAAAGATTTGCAAAAGATATTGGAATCATGACTGGTCTTGTTGGATGTGCAGGAGGTCTTGGAGGAACAGCTTTAATTAAAACCTTGGGATGGTCAAAAGGTGCTTTTGATGGTTATTCAGTTGGCTTTTTAATCTTTGCACTTGTTCTTATTATTGCAATTATTGGATTAAGTATGGTAAAAACAAGATGGAGAACAACATGGGGAGTACAAGCAGGAGGTATGATATAAGTGAAGAATATATCTAATTCTTCTTTTTCTCTTGCAAAAGGGAAAAACTTACTATCTGATGACTTTTCAGATATTCAAAGTTTTAATAATTTGAATATCGCCATTATGTGTGATGGAGTTGGAAGTGCTAAAGAAGGTAGACAAGCTGCACAAAAAACATGCCAATACCTTATGGACTCTTTTAAAAGCAGACCAAAAGCCTGGAGTATTGAGAAATGTTTAAAAACATTTATTAGTACTATTAATAATATTTTATACTCCTCTTCCATTCAAGATTATCAAAGCGTAGAAATGATAACCACCTTAGCTATTGTAGTGATTCATGGAAACAGATTGTATGCCGCAAATATTGGAGATACAAGAATTTATCTTCTAAGAGATACTGTTCTTACACAATTATCTACTGATCATGTAATGCATGAAAAAAGCTACGAAGATGTGCTTACTTTAGCTTTGGGAATGGAAGAACAAAGTGATTTATATTATTTTGAAAACACTCTAGAAAAAGAAGACAAAATTCTTTTATGTACGGATGGTTTATATAAAAGCTTAAGCCAAAAAGAATTAGTCACACTACTTCCTTTTGGGGCTTATTCTTTAGTTAAAAAAGCCAGTGCTAAAGCCAATGATTTATTAGAAGATGATTGCAGTGCTTTAATTTTAAATATTAATAAAAAAGATGAAATTGCCCAGCTTAAAAGTTTAAAGTTAAAAATTGCGCCAAAATTATTTGCAGGTGATATTATTGATGATTATACTCTTATAAAATCGTTAATTCAAAATGATCGAACATGGATATGTACAAAAGGAGATCTCGAATATATTATCAAGTTCCCTCCTATTAATGCAGATCAAAATCCACAAGAGTTTGACACTTTTATAAAAGAAATATGGAATGCAAAAAGATTAGAAGGAACTTTTTTTCCAAAAACCTATCTTCCTGATAATAGAACATACAGATATTATTTAATGGATAAGATTAAAGGTAAAAACCTAAAAGAACATCTAAAAACTTCTGTGTTAAGCATAGAAGAAACGATTGAACTTTCAAAAACTTTATTAGAAATGTCTCAATATTTATTAAACAATGATCTGGTACATGGGGATATAAAACCAGAAAATATCATGCTTACGCAAGATAAGAATAAACTCCTCTTTACTGTTATTGATTTTGGCTCTATTACCGAAATATATTCTTTGCAATCTAATGCAGGAACACCCTCTTATATTGCACCTGAGCGCTTTCATGGTGCTGCTTTAAATGAAAGTACAGAAATTTATTCTATTGGAGTAACTTTATACGAAGCACTTTGCAATAAGTATCCTTATGGAGAAGTAGAGGCTTTTTCCACGCCTAGTTTTAATTCTCTTAAACGTCCAAAAAACTTTAATAAAAATATTCCTGTTTGGTTTGAATCTTTTCTTTTGCATTGTTTATGTAAAGATGAAAATAATAGATATTCTTCTTATTCACATGCATTGTTTGAACTAAATAATCCTGAAAAAGTAATCCCATATTTTGACAAAAATGCGCCTTTTTTAGAAAAAAACCCTGTAAGATTTTATAAAATAGGTTTTTATACTTTATTATTAATCAATTTTATATTTATAATTAATGCATTATAAATATTGTATATTAAGTATACAGTACAATACATAATTAATATACAGATAATGATAAAATATCCTTATGAAAAATAAGGAGTTTTATAGTGTCTAGCAATCTTTCTACCCCTCTTGATAGTTTTATTAATTATAAAACAGATACTCACAATCAATGCGGTAATTATTCTATTGATATAGAAAAACCCAATGAAGATGAACAATATAGATTTCACTTTGATGCCACTGCCTGTATTGGCTGTCATTGTTGTGAAGTTGCTTGTAATGAGCAAAACAATAATGATGCGGCTATAAAATGGAGACGAGTTGGAGAAACACAAAGTGGAACCTTTCCTGCAATTTCTAGCCATTTTAACTCTATGTCTTGTAATCACTGTATCGATCCAGAATGTTTAAAAGGCTGTCCTACAAACTCATATATAAAATTTGACAATGGAATTGTTTTTCATGATGATGAATCCTGTATTGGATGCCAGTACTGTACATGGAATTGTCCTTACGAAGTACCTGTTTTTGATGCAAGCAGAGGAATAGTAACAAAGTGCCATATGTGTCATGAAAAACTAGATATTTCTCAAACACCAGCTTGTGTTCAAGCCTGTCCAAGCGGTGCTATTCAAATAGAACTTGTAAATACAAAAGAATGGTTAGAAAAAGACATGTATACACAAGGTATTGCACCTCATTTATGTGATGTTGATATTACTAAACCAACTACTAGATATACATTAAATGAAGACTTAAACAAAAGTATTCAAACACCTGCTGATGAACATATACTAAAAGCCAATCATGCAGAATGGCCTTTGGTATTCATGACAGTATTAACGCAAATGTCTTTAGGGGCTTTTGTCATTTTATTTTTATTAGAAACATTAAACTATTTTTCTTTTATAGAGCTAAAGGTTACAACACCTATGTATATAGTGGCTTTTTTACCATCAGCTTTAGGTTTACCATTATCGGCTTTACACTTAGGTCGCCCTATTTTAGCCCTAAGCGCTATGAAAAATATTAAAACCTCATGGTTAAGCAGAGAAGCTTTAGCCTTGGGTTTATTTACAGGTGCCTTAAGTGGAAGCGTTGTTTTATCCTATTTAGAAAGTCCCTATTTATTAATAAACAATATTTTTGTATTAATTCTTGGAATATACGGTATTTATGCACAAGGAATGATTTATAGAATTAAAGCAAGACCTTCATGGAATAAAAAAGAAACAACTCATAATTTTTTCACAGTTGGATATATTGGAAGCCTACTTATTGGCTTATGTTTATTAATTAATGAAACTTATTTTCTTTCATCTCTTGTATTTTCATTTTCTTTAATATTAAGTATTTATCAACAAGCATTATTTAAGAAAAAAGAGACTTTTTATAAAAACTTAAAAGAAGAAAATAAGAATTTTTATCAACTTAATAAAACAAAAAAACTGTATGAAGGTATGTTTAAAAAACATTCACAAATAAGAGCCTTATCTTTAAGTATAAGTATTACTTTTACTCTTATCGTACTTATTCTATTGTTAAACGAATATTATGTAATCGCAGGAATAATGGCTTCTTTAAGTATTCTTTCTTCTTTTATATCTGAAATAATTGAACGTTCATTGTTTTATAAAACAGCCGTAGCACATGGTCTAGCTGGGCACTTTTTTGCAGGGAATCAACGATGATTAATAAAATTAAAAAGTTTTTAGGTGTTGATGTTCAAATGGAAAAGTTTGCTTTAGTAAATGATAATATCTTTGGAAAAGTAGCCAAAGAAAAAGCACCTACAAAATGGGTACGAAGTACTTGTGGATATTGTGGTGTTGGATGTGGTTTGTATATTGGCGTTAAAAATAATAAAGCTGTTTATACAAAAGGCGATCCTGCTCATCCTGTTAATATGGGAACCTTATGCCCTAAGGGTTTAAGTGAGCATGAAATTTTATCAAGTTCGAACAGATACGATGGTCCAATGATTAGAAAAGAAGGGAACCTTATAGAAGTATCTTGGGATGAAGCCTTTAAAAAAACAAGCGATTCTTTTAAAAACATTCAAGAAAAATATGGCAAGCAAGCGGTGGCTTGTATTTCAACAGGGCAGTTATTAAGCGAAGAATTTTACACTCTTGGAAAATTTATGCAAATGGGCTTAAAAACTACGAATTATGATGGAAATACTACCTTATGTATGGCATCAGCTGTTATGGGATATAAGCAAACCTTTGGAAGCGATGGACCTCCAGGTGCTTATGAAGATTTTTCACATGCTGATGTAATTATGTTATTGGGTGCAAATATTGCAGACAATCATCCCATCTTAAAATTACATATACAAAAAAACGAACAAATTACAGGAAAAAAACCAACAATAATTGTAATTGACCCCAGATATTCAAAAACAGCTTCAATGGCAGATATTTTTGTTCCTTTAAATCCAAGATCTGATTTAGCATTAATGAATACCTTGGCTTATATTATTATTGAGAATAATTGGGTAGATGAAGACTTTATTAAAGTAAAAACATCGAATTATGAAAACTTTAAAAGTCATATTATAAACAATTATTCCCCTTCTCAAACCTCTGAAATTATAGGTATAAAAAAAGAAGATTTATATGAGATTGCAAAAACATATTCAAGTGCAAAAGCGGCACTGTCTGCTTGGACCATGGGAATTAATCACAGTTCAATAGGAACAGATACCGTAAGTGCTATTAACAACCTTGCTTTAATTACAGGAAACTTAGGAAGAAAAGGTGCAAGTGCATTATCAATTACAGGACAGTGTAATGCAATGGGTACACGAGAAGTTGGATTTACCTCTTCACTTCCTGGTTATAGAAATTTTGCTTCAAAAGAAGATCGAGAAGAGTATGCAAAAATTGCAAATGTTCCATATGAAGATGTACCCACAAAAAGAGGTTATTCTTATCCTCAAATAATTGATGCCATTAATGCAGGTGAAATAAAAGCCTTGTATATAGTTGCAACCAATCCTTTGGTTTCATTTCCCAATCAAGTAAAACTTCGAGAAGCCTTTAATAAATTAGAATTATTAGTAGTACAAGATGCTTTTAAAAGTGAAACCACACAAGCAGCTGATATTGTTTTTTCTGCTGCTACTTGGGGTGAGAAAGAAGGTACGTATACCAATTCTGAACGTCGTTGTAATTATGCACAAAAAGCAGTCGAACCAAGAGCAAATACAAAAAGCGATTTTCATATTGTTTTGGAGTTTTCAAAGTACTTTGAAGGTGTAAATGAGCGTTTATTCCCTTCTTGGAGTGAACCACTTGATGCATTTACAGAATGGAAAAAAATCTCAGCTGGTAGATTATGCGATTATACAGGAATGTCTTATTCCTTGATTGCAAAACTAGGTGGAATTCAATGGCCTTGTAATAAAGAATTTCCAAAAGGAAAAGCAAGACTTTATGATGACAAAATCGATTTTTCCACACCTGATAAAAAGGCTAAATTGCTAGAACTTGACTGGTTACCATTTAAAGATCAACCTAGTCTTGACTTTCCTTTAATTTTAAATACAGGAAGAACAGTAGAACAATGGCATACAAGAACAAAAACAAAAGAGATAAATATCTTAAATGATCTATGTCCTGAAGCTTGGATAGAAATAAACCCCTCTGATGCTAAAAAATTAAAAGTAAAAAGTGGGGAGAGATTAAGTATTTCTTCTCTAAGAGGACAAACAAAAGATATTATAGTAAAAGAATCCCAAACAATAAAAAGTGGTCATATTTTTGTTCCTTTTCATTATTCAAAACAATTAATCAATGAAGTAACCATTGCAGAGTTTGATCCAAAATCTTTTGAACCAAATTATAAACAATGTGCAGTGCAAGTCCACAGTAAAAAAGTTCCTTCAGGAATCAAATACAGTAAAGAAGAATTATCTCGACAACTATTAAGTACCGTAAAACAAAATCAATATATGAACAAGGAATATGCATGAAAGAAAAACTTCTAGTCATTGGAAATGGAATGAGTGGTTTAAGAACCATTGAGGATCTTTTTGATATCACAAAAGATAAATATGATATTACTATTATAGGAGATGAACCACATTATAACTATAATAGAATCATGTTATCCTACCTTTTATCAGGGGAGAAATCTTTTGAAGATACTATTATCAATCATAAAACTTGGTATGATGAAAACAATGTTACTTTGCATAAAGGCGATGCAGCAATAGCTATTGATAAAGATAAAAAAACGGTTACCTCACAAAGTGGTAAAGTATTATCTTATGACAAACTATTAATAGCTACGGGTTCTAATTCTTTTATTCCAAAAACCAAGGGAAGTGAACTTAAAAATGTTATTGGTTTTAGAACTAAATTAGACAGTGACACTATTTTAGAACTTATTTCAAAAGATAAAACTGCTGTAGTCGTAGGTGGTGGTCTTCTTGGATTAGAAGCTGCTTATGGTATAGCAATGCATGGAATTAAAACTATTTTAGTTCACAGAAGTTCTTCTATTATGAGTCAACAACTTGACTCAACGGGGGGAAGACTTTTACAAAAAAATCTTGAAGCCTATGGAATAGAGTTCAAATTAAATACTACTATAGAAGAAATATCAGGTGAGCATATAGTTGAAAAAGTTTCTTTTACAGATGGTAGTAGTGTTGAATCTAATATTGTAGTCTTTGCAACAGGAATTATTCCTAATACAAAACTAGCAAAACAAGCAGATCTTGATATAAAAAAAGGAATTGTAGTAAACGACCATTTACAAACCAGTGATGAAAGTATTTTTGCAATTGGAGAGTGTGCGCAACATGGAGGAAATACTTACGGTTTAGTTGCCCCTTTATATGAACAAGCAAAATTTTGTGCTAAAAAATTAGCAGATGTTCCAAGTGATGGATATGCAGGTTCTACTTTATCAACCAGGCTTAAAATATCAGGTGTGGATTTATTTTCTGCGGGGGATTATTTAGGCGATGAAACAACAGAAGATTTAATTTTATTAGATGAAAAATTTGGTATTTATAAAAAACTCGTAATTTATGAAGACAGAATTATTGGTATTGTTTTATATGGAGAAACAAGCGATGCTTCTTGGTATTTAAAACTATTAAAAGAAGAAAGCAATATCAGTGATTTAAGACATAAAATATTATTTGGAAAATCTGCCTTAGGTGACAGTGGTCATGGGGGTGATGATATTGCCTCAATGAGTGATGATGAAGAAATATGTGGATGTAATGGTATCACTAAAGGAAGCGTTGTTTGTGCGATTAAAGATCAAGATTTAAAAACACTAAACGATGTAAAAACATGTACAAAAGCAGGAGCTTCTTGTGGATCTTGTTTGGGATTAGTTGAGCAAGTTTTAGTGCATACTTTAGGGGATGAATACCAAAGTAATGTTCAAGAAGGTATTTGTCCTTGTTGTGATGTTGGACATAAAGAAATAAAAGCTTGCGTAAGCTTAAACGATTATAAAACAGTATATGAAGTATTTGAAAACCTAGCTTGGAAAAATGAAGATGGTTGCATCAAATGTAGACCTGCTGTTAATTATTATTTATTGGTTAAATACAATGATGATAAATACAAAAATGATAAAAGATCACTCTTAGTAAATGACAGAGTATTTGCAAACATCCAAAAAGATGGTACGTATTCTGTGGTTCCTCGTATTTGGGGTGGGGTTACTTCTGCTCAAGAGTTAAAAGACATGGCTGATATTGCGGTTAAATATGATGTTCCCACTGTAAAGTTTACAGGGGGTCAAAGACTTGATATGTTAGGGGTTAGAAAAGACCAGTTAGAGCCTATGTGGAAAGACTTAAATGATGTAGGTTTTGTTTCAGGACAAGCCTATGCAAAAGGTCTTAGAACAGTTAAAACATGTGTAGGAAATGTTTGGTGTAGATTTGGAACACAAGATGCGATGCAAACGGGTATTGATATTGAAAAATTTACCTGGGGTTCATGGACACCACATAAATTTAAAATAGCCGTTTCAGGATGTCCAAGAAACTGTGCAGAAGCTACTATTAAAGATATTGGTGTTATTGCTGTTGATTCTGGATGGGAAATTCATATTGCAGGAAATGGTGGAATTAAAGTACGAGTTACTGACTTTTTATGTAAGGTTAAAAACAATGAAGAACTATATGTATACATAAAAGCTATTATGCAGTTCTACAGAGAAGATGCTTATTATTTAGAAAGAACTGCGCATTGGATTGAAAGAGTTGGATTAGAATATATTAAAGAAGTATTATTGGAAACAAAAGGAAAGATAGAGTTTTATGAACAAAGGTTTATAGAATCACAAAAACACGCCCAAATTGATCCTTGGGAACAATCTAGAAAAGATGGTTTTACAAAAGAGTTCTCACCTATAGTATTAGATATAAAAGATTCTCCTTCTTATGAAGCACACGAAAAGGCAAATGCATGAAAACATGGAAAAAGATTACAAATATCAACGATATTCCATTAATGGGTTCAAGAATTCTTCAATATAAAGAAGAAGAAATAGTATTGTTCAAAAACAGAAAAGAAGAAATTTTTGTTATCAATAATGTATGTCCTCATAAACAAGGAAAACTAAGCGAAGGTTTAGTGCATGGTAAGAATGTTACTTGCCCTTTACATAATTGGGATATAAATTTAGAAACAGGAGAAGCCCTTGGTAGTGATTCTGGATGTACTCAAGTGTATGAAAGTAAGATAGAAGAAGAAATGCTATACGTTCTTCTTTAAACTATACACATATGTGTATAGTTTATTTGCTACCCAAATTTTTATTTAGAATATTCTCAATTAATACAGTTGCATAAGAAGCTTTTGGTAGAGTAAAGCGTAATCTACATTTATTTGTAGTTTTATCATACTTCATAGATACATTTCTAGGAAATACAATAGCTGCTCTTCTTAAGCCTTTTTCTTGAATATAGGTATCATCAAATTGTTCTTCAATCACTCTTGCTTCATTTTTAGCTCTAAAAACATCACGCCCTGATAATAATCCAGTAGGCACTATTTCTTTGTTTTCAAAATCATTTTGTGTTTTTGAGCTTATAGTAGAAGGGGTAAAAAACTTATTTTCTTTTAAAGAAAGCATTACATCTCCCCCTAAAAGTTTAAATGAATCTTGTGAGTCTTCAATTCGTTTAACCAGCCATTTATTAAAAAAATCACTTTGATAAGCAGAAATAAGCATTTTTTCAAGTTTTCTGTCTTTTATTTTCAAATCCCCATAAATAATTTTATTGGCTTTTTCAAGGTTTTTTTCCACATCTCTTCCAAAACGTTGAAATCCAAAAAAGTTAGGCATTCCTATTTTTTCAATTTCTTTTAAACGCTTTTCAATAATTCCTAGGTCTTCAATTTTGACCTCATGAAGATTAATTTGAAAAGAATTTCCAATTAAATCTCCAATATTTAACTTCGTTTTATGTAAAAATGTTTCTTGTATTTCTATTTTTGGATGCTTGAATTTTTTAATGTCTTTTGCATATTTTCTTGGCACTGAAATATATTGAGTGGTAGTTGCATTCTTATCTTTTAATCCTGCATAACCCAATTCATTCTCATAAATACCTAAACCATCTGCTAGTTTCTCTAATAAATCCCAGGTTCCTAAACTCTTTTTCTTAATTTTTAATATAATAAAGTTTCCCTTACCAGTAAAACGTATGGGTTCTTCTATTACAATAAAATCATCAACATTTTGATAAAATTTAAAATCTATTTGTTTGTAGTCTTGTAAAAATACTCTTTTCATGTGTGTCTTTTCTTATAGTTTCTTTTTCTTAAGGAATTATAACAAAAAATGTATGATTGCTAAATTAATATGAAGTGATTTTTGTTTTGAAGGCTAGTTCTATCCTCCCAACTGCTCAGATGGGAAGTAGAAAGAGACGTTTGCGGCTATTTGTCTCTGTCTTAAAGTGTTTATCAAAAGGAGAATGATAACAAAATTGCTTTACAAATAAACAGTGACTGCTTATTCATAGGAAAATTATACTCCTTGTGTGTTAACTGTTTTTAAATCAAAAGTTAACCATAAATTAACTCTTCTTATTTTAAGTATTTATTGTGCATAAGCTTCTTAAAATATATACTTATTGCACATTAGTATTCTACTCTTTATTGATATTTTACATTTTTTAATTATTAACAAAAATTCTAGATAAAAAAAATATCTTCTATCTTTTAAAAAAAGCACAATTATTCTTCGATTTCTTTATAGTATTCCTTCTAAAAGGATTTAATATGAAATATTCTATATTTTTTCTTCTACTTACGCAAACACTTTTTGCAAATTATTCTTTATTTTATGCAGGAGCAAAAGTAGGAGAAATTAAAACCTTCTCTACTATTAAAGACCATTATATAAAAATTAAAATCACTTCTTACCTTTTGAAAAAAATAGTAAAACATAAATACCTTATTTATCATAGTGATTCATTTTCTCTAAAAAATAAGAATTCAAATATAAAGTATAAAAAAGACAAGTATAAAATCATTCTTTTATTAAAAGATGCTCTTTTAGGGAAAGAATCACTAAAAAATAAAAAAATCATAATTTCAGAGAATAAATATTTAAAAGTCAATAAAAAAAAGGATTATGAATTTTTTTATTATAAGAACAATAAAATAAAAACCTACGGAGACTTTGCAATAAAAAACAAACAATTGGATTTTTTAGAAGCAAAAAGTCACCATATTAAAATAAAAAGAAATTAAATTCTACTCTTGATAATAATCAATGCGAATTAATCTAAATAATTCTATACTTCATAAAAAATAGGAAATAAAAATGATAAAGATTCCACAAGACGCAAAAAAAATGGCTTTAGAAGACAGCAGTGTAGAGTTTTATAATTTTATTATTAATGAATTAGAATACTTTTATTTTGATACTTCTTTGTGTTCAGCTCCGGAACCTATGGTTAATGCCCTTTTGGGTTTACAATTATTAAAAAATAAAACGCAACGTTTGATTATGATAAATCACCAAGCTCCAGGAGGTTTATTTCCAAGAATTGCTGAAGATTTTACCTACGATATTCTTACTTTGGATACAGGTGTGCAAGTTATATTTGCTCTAAAAGATGAGTTAAGTAAAAATACTGATTTCACCAATAATTCTTGTGCAGGCTAAAAAAAATGACCATGCAAGTATCTCAAGATTTTGCACCACCTTTTAAATTGATAGTACCCTATTTTCTTATTGGGGTATTTTCGTTTTTGTTTTGCACCATGTACTTATTTGGAATAAACATTAATGAACTGCATTTTTTAAATCCAAATGTGCTCTCCTTGGTTCATATGTTTTTACTTTCTTTTGTTATGATGATTATTTTTGGTGCAATGGCTCAATTAATTCCTGTAACACTTGAAGTAGGACATTATTGTTTAAAGCTCTACTATATAATATACCCATTATTAAGTCTTGGCACTGTTTTAATGGTATTTGGTTTTTCTTTTCATATTCTCTTACCTTTTGGTGGTTTATTTGTACTTATGGCTATGGCTTTATTTATTTTTGAATTTTTTGCCACAATAAAAAAAGTAAAAAAATTTAATAATATTATCAAAAGTTTAGTACTCGCTCATATATTTTTATTCTTTGGTTTATTAATTGGAATATCCCTATCGTTAGGCTATGCAGGTTTAATTAATATTGATATGTTCTCTTTTTTAAAGGCCCATGTTTATTTATTACTCTTAGGTTATGTTTGTATTTTAATTATGGCTTTAGCGCTGGTGCTTATGCCTATGTTTTCTTTATCACACAACTTTAGTAAAACGCCTACAAACTTTGCAGTAAGTTCTTTAGGTATTGCAGTTCTACTTTTAGTATATGCTTCTTTATTTGATCTTGATTCTTTAAGCATTTTTGCTTATGGTTTAAGTATATTAGCTTTGCTTAGTTTTTTTTATCAGTGTTATATTCTTTATAATACACGGGTCAAAAAACATCTTGATATTTACGTAAAGTTTTTATTTGTTTCTTTTTATTCTTTACTGGCTTCCATTGTTTTATTCATAATTTACTTTTATCAAAACATGCAGCAGTATTTATTAGCAGCAGCTTTTTTATTATTTTTTGGTTTTTTTGCTTTTTTAATTATTGCACATATTTATAAAATTGTTCCATTTTTAGTATGGTTTGACAAATTTGCTCCCTTAGTTGGAAAAGAAAAAGTTCCTATGTTAAAAGACATAGTTCCACAAAAAAGTGCAAGTTTTCAGTTTTATTTTGCTCTTATAGGTTTGAATATTTGTACCCTTGCACTGATATTATCTTCTAATAGTTTATTTAAAATAGGTACGTCTTTTTTAGTCATCGCAAGTTTATATTTTTGCGCCAATTTAATTTATATGATAAGGTTTTCACATGTACACAAAAAATGATATTTTTAAAGCAGTATCCACAGTAATCGATCCAGAAGTTGAGTTTAATTTAGTTGAAATGGGTTTAATTTATGATGCATTTTGTAATGATATTGGAGATGCAAAAGTTATAATGACTTTATCTACAAAAGCCTGCCCCTTACACCAAATGATTGTTACTTGGGTTGAAGAAGCAGTATTAAGAGAACTTCCGAAGGTGCAGAACATTGAAGTAGAAGTGGTTTGGGATCCAATTTGGAATATCACTATGGCAGAAGATCATGTTAAAGCTGCACTTTCTCAAGCTTAAATTTATAATAAGCTGATAAAATCCTTGTAAAAAGATAATCATGCAAGAAGAAGCTAGCATATATTTTATTTCTAAAAATGATATACGTACAAAAGATCTTGTAGAAAACTATATTTATCCTAATAATGAATTAAACTATTATTGGTCAAATGATTTTTCTTGTGACTTTTATATTGAACTTGCCCAGCTTGGTTTTATTAGTATTTCAAGTCCAAATGAGAATGAAATAATTCTTTTAAGTGAAATACAGCATGAGTATTCCGTACTAGATTTTAAAAACTTACATATTTCAAAAAAAGTACAAAAATTATTAAACAAAAATACCTACACTTTTAAAATTAATCAAGATTACGAAAAAGTCATTGAAATACTTGAAAGTTATCATAAAAATTCATGGTGTACAAAAGAATATAAAAAACTTCTTTATGAATTAATCACTTATCAACATGAAAGCATTGATTTTACATTAAATTGTTTTGAGGTTTATGAAGAAAAAATACTTATGGCTTGTGAAATAGGCTATACAATAGGAAAAACATATACCTCTTTAAGTGGATATAGCAATAAAAAATATAATAATTATGGAACACTTCAATTGGTAGTATTGGCTAAATATTTAGATAATAATGGCTACCACTTTTGGAATCTAGGTCACGCAATGATGGCTTATAAAGAAAAGCTGGGTGCAATAATCCATTCTCGTGAAGATTTTTTAAAAAGATGGAAGAAATCTATATAAATTACTCATTAATTTATTAAAAATCATGTATTATTATTATATAATATCAAAAATAAGGTTTTTAATGAGAATACTTTTTCTATGCATTTTTACAATATTATTGTTTACTGCCTGTAGTAATAAAAAAGAGGTCCATCCCAATAAAGATATTATTGAGATTCACAAGAATGACATAAGTGAAAGTGAAGAGGATTTTGATGATGAGTTTTCAAATGAAGAAGAAGATTTAGATCCATTAAAATACTACAATCAAGCTATGACACAATTTAATGACGTATTGTATACCTATGCTTTAAGTCCAGTAGCTACTACTTATTCAGATGTAATTCATAAAGATGTGAGAGGAATCGTATCTAATTTCTTTTCAAACTTGATGTTCCCCATTCGTTTTGTAAATAACGTTTTACAATTCAAGTTTCAAGAAGCAGGAGAAGAAACCGGACGATTTTTAATCAATTCGACCATAGGTTTTTTAGGTTTATTTGATCCAGCAAGTGAAGGTTTTGATTTGCAAGCGCATAAAGAAGACTTCGGACAAACCTTAGGATATTGGGGTGTTGGCTCAGGATTTCATATTGTACTACCTATTTTTGGGCCTTCTAATGTAAGAGATTTAATTGGGTTTTCTGTTGATGGAATCTTAGACCCTACTTTTTCAATGGAGAAAAAATCGTGGAAAATACCAGACAATTTAGAAAAATCTATTGCACTTAAAACACTAGACACCGTAAATACTACTTCTTTTAAATTAGGGCAATATGAGAATCTTAAAAAAGATGCCATTGATTTATATCCTTTCTTAAAAGAAATATATGAGCAAAAAAGAATACATGAGATAAAGGAATAAAATGAAAATATTATTAAAAACAATATTTATTTTATTAGCACTAAATTTAAGCCTTCAAGCAATTGAAGAGGGAAAAATACAAGAAGTTATGAAAACACAAATAGACTCTATTTTATTAGTTATGCAAAATAAAGAGCTAGATAAAAAAACCACAGCTAACAAAGTATTTACTCTCTTAGACAGTATTTTTGATTATAAAACCATGAGTAAAATCTCTCTTGGTAGAAATTGGAAAAAACTTTCGCTTGAGCAAAAAGATGCCTTTGCAAAATCTTTTGAAAAGAAACTAAAATTTTCTTATATGGATAAACTCGATTTATATACAGATGAAAAAGTCCTTATAAAAGAACTTCGCAAAAAGAAAAAAAATAGAATTCAGCTTTATACTGATTTATTAGGAAAAGATGCTAGCTTTGAAATCATTTATAAGTTCCATAAAAACAAAAAAAATGATTGGTTGATTTATGATGTTAAAATTATAGGTGTAAGTATCATTCAAACTTATAGAAAACAATTTTCTGCCTATCTAAAAAACAATTCCTTAGAAGCACTTATTAATTCATTGTAATGTTGCATAATTTTTATTCTAAGTTCATTTTAAAATACCCTTTTTGGGTACTTTCTTTTTTATTTTCTATTTTATTAGTATTTTCTTTTTATGCTTTTAAATTAGAAATAGATGCCTCTGCTGAAACACTACTTTTACAAAATGACAGTGATTTAGAGTTCTCAAGACAAATGAAAAAACGCTATGAGAAAGGTGATTTTTTAGTAATTACCTATGAACCAAAAGAAGATTTATTAAGTAAAACAAGTTTAAATGATTTAAAATCCTTAAGCCTAGAATTACAAAAACTCTCTCCTGTAGAGAGCATTGTTTCAATTTTAAATGTACCTTTATTATTATCTCCAGTAAGAGGTTTAAAAGACTTACTTAATGATATAAAAAAACTCGAAGATAATAAAAGCGATAAAGCACTTGTAAAAAAAGAGTTTCTTAGCTCCCCTTTATATAAAAACAATCTTGTCAGTTCTGATTTTAAAACAACAAGTATACTTATTAATTTAAAAAAAGATGAGCAGTATTTTTTCTTACTAGAGCAAAGAAATGTATTAAAAGCAAAACAATACAAACAAGATCTATCTTCAAATGAAAAAGAAAAACTTAAAAAATTAAATCTTTCGTTTAAAGCCTACAGGGATAAAATAAGAAAAATAGAGCACCAAACTATTCTAGATATTAGAAGTATTATTAAAAAATATGAAAATAACTCTCGTATTTTCTTAGGTGGCGTGAATATGATAGCTGATGATATTGTCACTTTTGTTAAAAATGACTTGATCATCTATGGAAGCGCTTTAATTTTCATTCTTATTCTTGTATTATATTTTATTTTCAAAGAAATTAGATGGGTTCTTATTCCTATACTTATTTGCGTATGCTCCGTTCTTGCTAGTGCTGGTGCTTTAGGATTCTTTGCTTGGGAGATAACAGTAATTTCTTCTAATTTTATTGCCTTACAATTAATCATTACGATTTCTATAATATTACACTTAATCGTACGATACAATGAACTTTCAAAAAAATACACAAATTCTTCACAAAAAAGCCTTGTATTAAATACCATGCTGTCTAAATTCAAGCCTTCATTTTTTGCAATTATTACTACTATTGCAGGTTTTGCTTCTTTAATATTTTCAGGTATTGCACCTGTTATTAATTTAGGATGGATGATGAGTGTAGGAATTTTTTTATCTTTACTATTGTCTTTTACTCTTTTTCCAGCCATTTTAATTTGTCTGCCAAAAACAAAAAAAATCAAGCTTCACAACAATAAATATTCCTTCATACAAACATGTGCTAATTTTGTTCAAAAAGATTCTTATAAAATATATTTATTCACGGCTTTATTTATTCTTATTTCTTTTTTTGGAATCTCTAAACTAATTGTTGAGAATTCTTTTATCTCTTATTTTAAAAAAGACACACAAATTTATAAAAGCATGTTAACAATAGATGAAAATCTAGGCGGAACTACCCCTTTAGATATCATCCTTACCTTCCAAAATGAAGAAGAAGATGATTCTATTGATGAAGAAGACTCTTTTGATGAAGAGTTTGAAGAAGATGCACAAGATGATAAATACTGGTTTACGCAAGATAAAATGAAAAAGATTCATGCGGTTCATAATTACCTCTCTTCTTTAGAAGAAATTGGTTTTGTACAATCTTTTTCTTCTTTATTACAAATTGGAAAGCTGCTTAATAAAAATGAAGAGCTTGACAGTTTTAAATTGGCTTTACTTTATAATGAGATTCCCCTTGAATATAAAGATTTAGTTTTAAGCCCTTA
>Ga0105359_10001074_pt1 | contig 23051 bp, 23 predicted proteins | sample GOMGulsemesocosm_6_FD_83659 | JGI IMG/M metagenome (GOLD analysis project Ga0105359, IMG submission 83659) | Methane-oxidizing microbial communities from mesocosms in the Gulf of Mexico - GOM8C Gulf of Mexico | ecosystem: Environmental > Aquatic > Marine > Cold seeps | place: Gulf of Mexico...
AATTGTTGTCCTTTATATACGCCAATAAACTTTATTGGTTAAGTAATTTATCAATATCAGCTTGTTCATCATCATTGAGCATTGCAGAATCTGTTGTTGATGATGTTTTAATTCGCTCTTGTCGCTTTCGCTTTTGTCGAACAACCACGAACATCAACATCAACAGGCCAAATATTGCAAAACCTATTGGGCCATACCAAAGTAAATAGGTGATTCGCTCTACTTTAGGTTTATATAGCACAAAACTCCCATATCGCATCATCATATGCTCCATGATTTGTTCGTCGCTACGCCCTTCTTCTAATAATCTTTTCACTTCACGTCGCAGGTCTTGTGAAATTAATGAATTAGAGTCAGCAATATTTTGATTTTGGCATTTAGGACAACGCAATATGGTATTGAGCATATGAAATCTAACTTCATATTCTGGCTTAGTAAAGGTATAGGTTTCTACAGATGATGCTTGTGCCATTGTGCTTAATAGCAACACTGCGATACAAGACACCATCAACATTAATACTCTCATTGTAATTTTCCTAATCGAGCTTCTTCTTTTATCGTTCGAACTAAGGGTTCAATAGTCGTTTTCCATGCAATCGAATCGAGTATGCCAGCATAGCGCAATCTAATGATTCCATTATGGTCAACTACAAAAGTCTCGGGAGCGCCAAATACGCCCAAATCTAATGCTAATCTTCCATCCACATCATAGACTGTAAATTTATAAGGATCTTTAAGATCTTTAAGCCATTGCTGCGCAGCAGGCAATTCATCTTTAAAATTAATGCCATATATTGGTAAGTCACTTTTGGCCAGATCTAGTAAATACGGATGCTCAACGCGGCAACCGCCACACCAAGTTCCCCATACGTTAAGTAAATACACATCACCTTTAAGATCAGCTTTTGTTACTACGCGCTGTGAATCTGATACCGTCATCAGTTTAAACTCAGGAACAGGTTGCCCTTCAAGTGCTGATGGCATTGCCTGAGGATTCAAAAAAAGTCCTTTATATAGGAAAAAGCCTAATACTATAAATAAAACTAATGGTAGAAAAAGCAAAAATCGTTTCATTATTTATTTCCTATGCCGTCACGGCTTCATTAGATGATACTTTGGCTTGTTTTTTTGCTGCACGATAGCGTTTATCACTCATACAAAGAAATCCACCACACATAATAATAAGACCTGCTAGCCATAATAAATTAATGTAAGGCTTTACATAAATTCGAACCGCCCATGCACCATTATCAAGAGGATCACCTAAGGCGACAAATAAATCTCTTTGGATTGTGCTGTCAATGCCTGCTTCTGTCATACCCATTGTTTGAACGCGATAAACACGTCGTTCAGGATAAAGGCGTGAGATTTCCTCTTGGTTTTCATAGGCAATAATAGTCGCACGTTGCGCGCTATAGTTTGGCCCTTCAACTGGTTCTACTTTTAATAACGAAAATTGATAACCACTCAATTCAACTTTATCACCGGGATCCATACGTACATCAAGTTGCGATTCATAATGACTGACTAATGTTGCGCCAATAATAGCAATGCCAATACCAATATGTGATACCACCATTCCCCAATAACTTTGAGTTGGCTTGCTAACATCAATTTTGCCATCACGAGTACGAATGCCTGTTGTTGCATTTTTAAGTGTGGCTAAAATCAGCCATGTGGCCAGCCCCATGCCTATGGCTACCCAACCAATGAATTCACCGCCATACAAGAACGGGAATGCAATGCCGGTGGCAACACTAATCACGGCTATCAAACCAAGTTCGTTAATTAATGTACCCGCTTTATTTTTCTTCCAGCGAATAATTGGTGCTACCGCCATAATAACGACCATAACTGAAATAATGGGGTTAAATACTGTATTAAAGAATGGAGGACCAACAGATATTTTTCCATATCCCAAAGCATCAACTAATAAAGGATATAGTGTGCCAAGCAATACAGTAGCTGTAGCAACCACTAAGGCAATATTACCTAAAAGTATTAACGTTTCTTTTGAAAACAACTCAAAATTAGAAGGTTCGCGTAATGAACTCGCTTTAAAGGCAAACAATGTTAATGAGCCTATGACAGCAATAGCTAAAATAAGCAGGATAAACATGCCACGATCAGGATCGGCGGCAAATGAATGCACCGAATTTAGTACACCAGAACGTACTAAGAATGTTCCAAGTAAACTTAATGAAAATGCAGATATAGCTAGCAGTACTGTCCAGTTTCTAAATTGACCACGTTGCTCTGTTACCGATAATGAATGAATCAGAGCTGTGCCAACTAACCACGGCATAAAAGAGGCATTTTCTACAGGATCCCAAAACCACCAGCCACCCCAGCCAAGTTCATAATATGCCCACCAACTTCCTAGCATAATGCCCACGGTTAGAAATGACCAAGCAGCCATCGTCCATGGCCTAGTCCAACGCGCCCAAGCAGCATCCATGCGGCCACTCATTAAAGCAGCGACAGCAAAGGCAAAAGCAACAGAAAAACCAACGTAACCAAGATACAACATCGGCGGATGAATGATTAAACCAATATCTTGTAATAGCGGATTTAGATCGCGTCCCTGAGTAGGGATATCCCATAGTATGCGTTCAAATGGATTTGACGTTAATAGAGTAAACAAAAAGAACCCCGTCGCAATCATACCTAAGATTGACAGTACTCTAGCCGCAAAGGCTTCATCTAACTTGCGACTTGTAGCTGCCAGTGCCATGGTCCAAACGCTTAATGTTAAGACCCAAAATAAAAGGGAGCCTTCATGACCACCAAAAACGGCTGCTATTTTGTATTGTATGGGTAGCTCAGTATTAGATTGATGAGCAATATATGAAACCGAGAAATCGTCCATAATAAAACTATAGGTCAGTAATACATAACTCACACTGACAAAGAAGAACATTCCAAAAGTTAATGGCCGAGCATATCGTACTAAGCTCAGATTATTTTGTGCTACGCCCACCAATGGAATAATACTTAACGCAATAGCAAACATTGCTCCAACTATTAACGCGAAGTTTCCTAACTCTGGAATCATCTCACTTCCTCTACTATAAAAATATCACTGCAATGTCTGCAGCATAATATATACACAAGCCACTTGAGTATAAAGTGGTACATAATAACTTATCGGCCGATTGATTAACTAACAAAGATCAAAAAACATCAATTTATCTCACGGTTGTGCCATTACAAATTCAGTTCAGCATTGTGTGACATTTTATGTCGCTAAAAGTTTCATTCATCATGCTTATATTTTTTTGTTACTTGATCCTGCATAAATTTTAACGTGATACCTATACCGTCAGTCAAAAATTAACGTACAATCACACGCAATTTATATTTCGTAATCGCGGTAGCTCAGACATGACAACAGAACTTGTATTTGGCATTGGTATCATCATATTCGCGGCCCTTGTTATTTTGTGGTGGCCCTTTGCTAGAAAAAATACATTAGCAGCCCACTCTTTAAATGCACGTAGCCAGGCAAACACCCAAAGTTATCGCATATCTTTAGAAAAATTAGACCTTCAATTCGAAGAAGAACGATTAGAGCAAGAAGAATATCAAGCATTAAAAGCAGAGCTTGGCCGTAAATTACTACAAGATGAAGCCAGCCAAGAACAAACATTGCAGATTAAAGGCCATCCCGTTGCTCTGCCAATTACCCTCAGTTTATTCGCCATTTGTTTTTCTGTTTATTTATACCTATCCATTGGTTCCTCGTCTCAATTAGCTGAATCAGCCACCCGCCAAACAGATATGCAATCTCAAAAGCAGAAATTTCAACAAGCACTAACAATCCTTGAGCAAAAGGTGACTGAGAATCCAGAAAACAGTGAAATGTTATTTAATTTGGCTCATTTTTATATTTCTGCTCAGCAGTTTGATAAGGCGATTATCGCGTTTGAAAAGTTGATTACTATTGAAGGCGAGCATGCTGAGTTTATTGGTCCGCAAGCACAAGCTCTTTATTATAAGAATAAACAAAAAATGACGCCCGCGGTGAAAGCATTAACACAACGAGCACTAGCCCTCGATGCTGATGATGTATCAACGTTGGTATTGCTGGGAATGGATAATTTTGTCAGTGGCGATTATGCGAAAGCCATCATATTGTGGCAACGAGTCTTAAACAATGGGCGTCCAGGAACCGATGTTGCAGCCATAACTAATGCTGTGGCCAGTGCAAAAGAGCGTTTAGCAATGACTGGACAAGCAATGCCTGAAATACCGGTCTCGATAGCATCATCAAAAGGTGTGTCATTAAACGTATCTATTAGCGACTCACTTAAAGATCAATTTATGCCTGAGCAAACAATCTTTATATACGCCATTGCACTTGAAGGCCCACGCATGCCGCTTGCCGCCATTAAATTAACAGCCTCGCAATTACCGATAAGTATTCGCTTGGACGATAGCCGAGCTATGACGCCAAACGCGAAAATAAGTCAACATGCTAATGTACGCTTATTTGCTGTTATTTCTAAAACTGGCAGCCCAGGTATTAAACCAGGTGATTTACATGGCATGATAGAAAATGCAGCACTCGACTCTGATGAGCCTTACTCGTTAGTTATTGATAAAATAGCCGAGTAATTATTCATGTCATCAGTGTTGTTACGCGCTAATCAATTAACTTGTATTCGAGATGATCGTATTCTTTTCGATCAATTAAGCTTTGATTTATCTCCTGGCAGTTTACTTCAAATTGAAGGAGCAAACGGCACAGGAAAAACAAGTCTACTGCGTATATTAGCAGGACTAACATTACCCTATGAAGGTGACGTTCAGTATAATGCGCTCCCTATCATGCAATGTCGCGATGATTACTATCAGGATTTAACTTTTATTGGTCATCTTGCGGGCGTAAAAGGTGAATTGAGTACCTTAGAAAACTTATCCTTTAACCTTGCTATTCAAGGTGACCGAACAGCTAATATTGAACAAGCTATTGAGCAGGTCAGTTTGACAGGGTTTGAGGAAGCGAGCGCCTCCCATTTATCCGCAGGGCAAAATCGCCGAATTGCATTGGCAAGGTTATGGCAAAGTACCAGTAAAATTTGGATTTTAGACGAACCCTTTACAGCGATCGACAAAGCGGGCGTCGCAAAATTAGAGTCTTTGTTTCTTGAGCATATACAAAATGGTGGTGCTATCATTTTTACCAGCCATCAAGAATTACAAATCGCTCAACAACATTTAACGCGTATTAACTTGGAGCAACACGACTAATGACAGCTCCAACACATCTAACTTATCGTCAATTATTTTTCAGCGTGATGAACCGTGATTTAAAGGTCGCGATTCATAACAAAGGCGATATTTTAAACCCTATTATATTCTTAATTATCGTCATTACCTTGTTTCCATTGGGTATTGGGCCTGAGACAAATTTATTAACCCGTATTGCCCCTGGCATCATTTGGGTTGCCGCCCTATTATCGGCATTATTGTCGCTTGAGCGGTTATTTAAAAACGATTATATCGACGGCAGTTTAGAACAAATGTTACTGAGCCCTCAGCCGCTATTTATTATGGTACTGGCCAAAGTAACTGCACATTGGTTGCTAACCGGTCTCCCTATTATTATTATCGCGCCGCTATTAGCTTTAATGTTGCATATGGAATCTCTTGCTTACCCTGCGCTTATGTTAACATTAGCCATTGGTACACCAGTACTTAGCTTGATAGGCGCTATTGGTGTTGCCTTGACCGTGGGATTAAAGAAAGGCGGCGTATTATTAAGTTTATTGATATTGCCGCTCTACATTCCTTTGTTAATTTTTTCAACGGCAGCCATTGAAGCCGCCGCATTGAATATGCCTTACGATGGTCATATTGCTATTATTTCAGCCTTATTGGTTGGTGCTATTACATTAAGTCCTTTTGCGATAAGTGCAGCACTACGCGTTAGTACAAATTAGTTTAAATTTTAAGTGAGTGAACAATTATGTGGAAGTGGTTACATCCTTACGCAAAACCAGAACGCAGTTATCAGTTAGCGTCTACATTATTACCGTGGTTTGCCATCTCAAGTATTATCTTGTTAGTTGTAGGGGCCGTTTGGGGGCTTGCTTTCGCGCCTAACGAACTCTACCAAAAAGAGTATTACCGAATAATTTATATTCACGTGCCTGCAGCAACCCTTTCGATGAGCGTCTATATGGCAATGGCCACCGCCGTTTTAGTATCCATGGTATGGCAACTAAAACTGGCTGATGCAGCCGCAGCTGCCATGGCGCCCATTGGAGCAACATTAACTACTATTGCCCTTATTACTGGCGCAATTTGGGGAGCTCCGTCTTGGGGAACATCTTGGGTATGGGACGCTCGGCTCACATCTTATCTAATTTTGTTATTTCTCTACTTAGGGGTTATCGCACTACATAATGCCTTTGATGATAAAGCGCTTGCTAGTCGCGCCGCTGGTATCTTAACGCTGGTAGGGGTTGTAAATATTCCGATCATCAAATATTCAGTAGAGTGGTGGAATACATTACATCAAACTGCCACTATTTCTAAATTTGAAGCCCCTTCTATGAGCCCTGAATTGCTATGGCCTTTATTGATAAATATCTTGGCTTTTGCATTAATGATAGGTGCATTAACACTGGTACGTTTTCGAAATGAAGTACTCGCCCGTAACGCTATGCGTCCTTGGGTACAAGCCCTAGCGATGAAAGAAGGAGCACACTAATGCACTTTTCAAGTTTGAGCGATTTTTTTCATATGGGTGGACACGCATTTTACGTGTGGTCTTCATATGGCATCACCTTTTCATTACTAATATTGCTAACTATTGTAAGCGTCACCAAACGCAAGTCATTGCTCAAGCATATTGCCAAACGTCACCTTCATGAACAAAAAATTAAACAATTAAGAAAGGAAAAGCAGACAAATGAATCCCAGACGTAAAAAACGCCTCACGATCATAATGATAATTTTTTGTGGTTTTACTGCCGTAGTCGGTTTAGTGCTTTACTCACTAAGCAAGAATATAAATTTATTCTACACCCCACACGAAATTATTGGCGGAAAAGAAGACACGGGACTCAAACCCATCATCGGGCAGCGTTTGCGTATTGGCGGTATGGTTAAAGTTGGCTCTGTTATTAAAAACAATAAAAACTTACAGGTTTCGTTTGTGGTATTTGATAATACACATGAAGTGACTGTGACCTATGAAGGATTGCTTCCTGATCTGTTTCGTGAAGGTCAAGGGATTGTAGCAAATGGTATTTTAACAGAGCACAATGTCGTTCAAGCGACCGAAGTGCTTGCAAAGCATGATGAAAATTACATTGCGCCTGAAATTGCCGAAGCAATGAAAAAGCAACATGACGATGCTAAAAAAGTTAAATCTGCCTATTAAACTGTTCTTTGGGCGATGATTATTAATCATCGCCTATTCCTCTGTTATTCTTTAGTTTTATTGCCTTTTATCACATATTTGTATAGTTTCATGTTACACAAATGTAACCGAGTCTATAACAATGATAAAAAGCACGTTTCTGTTTTCCACTTTACTGGTTAGTTTATTAATCACAAACAGCGCTTTTGCAGCAAAAAAAGTTCATCGATGGAAGCTCGCCGAAACATGGCCGACTAACTTTCCAATCTTTGGTGATGCCAGTAAAAAAATGGCTAAAATGGTTAAAGAGATGTCCGATGGACGTTTAATTATTAAAATCCATTCGCGTAATAAGCATAAAGCCCCCTTAGGTATATTAGATATGGTTAAGGCTGGTCAATATCAAATGGGTCATACCGCTTCGTATTATTATAAAGGCAAAGACCTGAACACAATGTTCTTTACCACCATGCCTTTTGGGATGATAGCCTCTGAACAATACGCTTGGTTTTATCATGGCGGCGGTATGGAGCTTATGAAGAAAGTGTACGCTCGTCATAAAATCCTCGCTTTTCCTGGTGGCAATACTGGTAATCAAATGGGCGGCTGGTTTAAAAAAGAAATTAATAGTGTTGCCGACCTACAGGGTTTGAAAATGCGTATTCCCGGTTTTGCTGGCGAGGTATTAGCTCAAGTAGGTGCTAAGCCGACTAATATACCAGCTGGGGAACTTTATACCGCTTTAGAGCGTAATACTATTGATGCTTTAGAATGGGTAGGTCCATCACTGGATTTGCGTATGGGTTTTCATAAAGTTGCACCTTATTACTATACTGGATGGCATGAGCCAGGTGCTGAATTACAGTTTATGGTTAACGAAAATGCTTATAAGAAATTACCCAAAGACTTGCAAATTATTTTAAAAACCGCGATGAAAGCCGCAGCTTTTGATATGTACATTATGTCGACTCATGAGTCAGGTAAAAACCTTGCTAGTCTCAGTCAAGATTATCCAAACGTGAAAATAAAAACGTTTCCACAAGATGTCATGAATGCACTTCGCGCAGCCAATAAAAAACTACTCACTGAGTTTTCAGCTAAAAATCCACTCACAAAAGAGATTATTGATTCGCAACGCGTTTACCTTGAACAAGTAAGACCTTGGACGAATATTTCTGATCAGGCATACCTCAACAGCGCCAAATAGAAACCAATGAGCCCCATTTTTGTTGGGGCTTCCCTAAACCTTAAATTATTGATATTTTCTATCCATGATTTTTATTATCGATTAGAAGTTTATGCTTATTTTTCTTAGAGACTCATTGGCCAAATTCATAGACGTTATTGGCTTGCTCGTTTCAATGACTGTTTTACTGTTGCTAGGCACTATTTTTTATAACGTAGTCATGCGTTATTTATTTAATGATGTAGACATTGGTTATCAAGAACTCGAATGGCATTTGTTCTCTTGCATGTTTCTCTTTGGCATTGGTTATAGCCTTAAAGAAAATGCACACGTTAGAGTAGATGTTATCTATGAAAACCTAGGCATAAAAGTCCAAGCCTGGATAAATATTATTGGTACCTTAATATTATTAACACCTATTTGTTTATTAGTTATCTATTACGGATATGATTTTACCAAAGAAGCCTATGAAATGAATGAAATGAGTGGCGACCCCGGCGGGTTAACACATCGTTGGATAATTAAAGGCGCCATTCCTGCCTCTTTCGCATTTACCGTTTTATGCGGTTGTTATGTGTTACTCGAACAGCTTGTGATTATTACCCGAAAATCCCCTTTAATCCCCCCCCAACCTCAGGCCTAATTATGATTGGTATTGTTCTATTTATTACTGCGTTATGTCTTTTGTTTTTGGGATATCCCATTGCTTTTACCTTTGCTGGCATTTCGCTGCTATTTGGTTGGTACGCCATGGGACCAGATTTATTTGCATTCATGCCCTTTCGTATCATGAGCATCATGCAAAACACAATATTAATGGCGGTGCCTTTATTTATTTTTATGGGCGTCGTATTACAAAAATCCAAACTAGCAGAAAAGCTACTCGAATCCATGGCGACATTGTTTGGTGAAATCAGAGGTGGACTTGCAATATCAACCGTTATTGTTGGTGCTTTTCTGGCTGCCTCCACTGGTGTAGTAGGTGCCTCGGTTGTTGCAATGGGGGTTATCTCACTACCTGTGATGATGAAGTATAACTATGACAAAAAATTAGCTACTGGCGTCATTTGCGCATCAGGAACCTTAGGCCAAATTATTCCTCCTTCAATAATACTAATTATTTTAGGCGATGTGATGGGTTTACCTGTGGGTGATTTGTTTCAAGCGGCACTATGGCCAGGCATCGCATTAATAATGGGTTATGTTTTGTATGTCACCTATATAGCATGGCGACACCCAGAACGAGCACCCGCTATTAAAATTGATCCTCGCGAAAAATCTGCCGCACTAAGAAAAGCACTCATAGCCATACTTCCACCCTTGTTATTAATTTTTGCCGTATTAGGGTCAATATTCACAGGCATTGCTACGCCTACGGAATCATCTGCACTTGGCGGTGTAGGAGCCGTTTTATTGGCATTATTGAGTGGTAACTTTAGTCCGAAGATGATCTTAGACAGCGCTAAAGAAACATCGAAAGTGAGTGCTATGGTCTTTGCTGTGTTAATTGGCGCGACTGCTTTTTCAATGGTTTTCACCTATACCGGCGGTGACTATTTAGTTGAAGAGTTCCTGCTCACGCTACCAGGCGAGAAATGGACATTTATAGCGCTAGCCATGATCACGATCTTAATTTTAGGTTTTTTTATTGATTTTGTTGAGATTGCTTTCATTATTGTGCCCATATTAGTACCAATTGCTGAATCTTTAGGAATAAATATGATATGGTTCGCGATACTTATAGCAATGAATCTTCAATCGTCATTTTTAACGCCACCGTTTGGTTTTAGTTTATTTTATTTAAAGGGTGTAGCACCAAAAGGAATAATGACTACAGATATCTATAAAGGGGTTATACCCTTTATTCTTATTCAAGTGATAATTTTGTCATTGTTAGTTGCATTCCCAAGTTTATTTGGTTTATCAATGCTTTAAATGTAAGTAACAAAGCAGTTCTTTAAAGGGATGGGATTAACTGCTTGAGAATAATTTGTATAAAATTATTTAAATTTTACTTTTCCCAATTCCCTGCTAAATTATATTCATATAATAATTTTGTATTAGTTAACTATTTCCTAGCTGTGCACTATAGGAAAATGAATTTACGTAAGGTAATGATGAAGAATACACCGATATATATTGTTTCAACCGTTACAGATAGTGCATTATCAAAACTCACTTTGATTTTGCAGACTCTTGATTTAAAAATAGTTTCAACTCAAATAGATAAAATTAACCAACTACCAGATGGTATTGTTCTGTTAGATTCAAGAAACATGGAAATTGATCAACACGGTATTCCTTGTAAAATTAATGAAATAAGCCGCAAACATCAACTCGCACTGATCAATGTACCTAAAGGTTCTGTTAATGAATATATTTGCGTGCAAATGGGAATTAAAGCAGCGTTTTACACCGATATAGAAACGGATCAACTACTTAAAGGTATCCGCTGTCTAATGAGCGGTGAATGGTGGTTTTCTCGTAAGGTACTTAGTCAAACACTGGCAAGCTTATTTGAGAGTATGCCTGCTAGTATGCAAACACCCACTATTGCATCACAACCACTCGCAGAGAACTTAACAAAGCGTGAAAAAACCATCATCAAATTAGTATGTCAGGGCGCTAAGAATCAAGAAGTCGCAGATAGCCTTAATATCAGTCCGCATACTGTTAAAACACACCTTTACTCAATATTCAGAAAGACAGAATGTAGAAATAGAGTAGAATTACTTAATTGGGCAAAGCAACACACGCTCGCTTATCAATTAATGGTTTAATACTTAACAAAAATGAAAACATAAAAAATGCAGCTCACTTTTGTCAGCTGCATTTTTATTAAAGAGACTTAACTTAAAAACTTTACTAAAAGGTAATTAAACCTAGTGCTTTCTTAGCATTATCTAAAGTTACAGCCGATTTTTCTGAGGCTCGCGTAGCTGAATCTTTCATAATATCTAATAAAGCAGTTTCATCCTTACGCAATTCAAAATATCGCTTTTGAAGCGGCTCGATCACCGACAATACCGCGTCAGCTGCATCTTTTTTCAGGTGGCCATACATCTTATCTTCGTATTGAGGAACCAGATCTTCAATTGAGCTACCAGTTGTACAAGAGATCAAGGTAAGTAAATTCGAGACGCCTGGCTTCTCTTTGTTATCAAAGTAAATTCGAGCTTGTTCATCCGAATCTGTAACCGCTCGCTTAAGTTTCTTTTCAATTTTCTTTGGCTCATCCAACAACATAATAAAATTATTTAGATTATCGTCCGATTTTGACATTTTCTTTAATGGGTCTTGCAAACTCATGATGCGAGCACCAACCTTTGCAATAAATGGCTCAGGAAGCTTAAAGACATCACCATACAAATTATTAAAACGTGTCGCAATATCTCGTGTCAACTCAAGGTGTTGCTTCTGGTCCTCGCCTACTGGCACACGATCGGCTTGATAAAGTAAAATGTCAGCCGCCTGTAACACCGGGTATCCAAATAAACCTACATTCACATTTTGTGAATGACGTGACGATTTATCCTTAAATTGGGTCATGCGATTCAGCTCACCCATTTGTGCATAGCAATTTAAAATCCACCCTAGCTGAGCGTGCTCAGGCACTTGTGATTGAGCAAAAATAGTACTCTTTTTAGGATCCAATCCACATGCTATATACATGGCCAGACACTCCAAAACCCGCTCGCGCATGATTAATGGATCTTGTCGAACTGTAATCGTATGCAAGTCAGCTAACATAAAGAAGCATTCGTTGTTATCTTGCATAGGAAGCCATTGGTTAATTGCACCAATGTAATTACCGATTGTTAAGCCGCCAGACGGTTGAATACCACTTAATACCACAGGTTTTGACATAGTTATTATCTCTTTGTATTAACTTTTAGATGGTTGATTTACTAATTCATGACGCATTTTGTCAATCACAACTTTATAATCAGGTTGATTAAAGATAGCTGAACCAGCCACAAACATATCGGCACCAGCAGCAGCAATCTCAGCGATATTATCAACTTTAACACCGCCATCAACTTCTAAGCGAATATCATAGCCACTATCATCAATAAGTTTACGTACTTGTCGTAACTTATTGAGTGTTGAAGGAATAAAACTTTGTCCACCAAACCCAGGATTAACAGACATTAATAGAATAACGTCTAATTTATCCATAATAAACTCTAAACAGTGGAGTGGTGTAGCAGGATTTAACACCACACCTGCTTGGCAGCCGTTTTCTTTGATGAGCTGTAGAGTACGATCTAAATGCTCAGTCGCCTCCGGATGAAAGGTAATAATAGAAGCCCCCGCATCAGCAAATTGAGGAATGAGTGAATCTACAGGTGACACCATTAAATGCACATCAATAGGTGCCGTAATACCGTAACCTCTAAGTGCTTTACAAATTGCAGGGCCAAAAGATAGTGCGGGGACATAATGATTATCCATCACATCAAAATGCACAACGTCTGCACCCGCGGTTAAAACACGCTCAACATCTTCACCGAGGCGTGCAAAATCAGCCGAGAGGATTGAAGGGGCAATTAAATATTCAGCCATTACGCCAATCTCATTTTAATAATTGAAAACGCAATAATACAGGAGTGGAGCAACAGGGTGAAGTGATATTATGGTGGCTTTTAAGCCACCACGGAACTCAGAAAAGATTAAAGATCAAAGTCGATAGAATATGAAATAGCGACGTTCATATCATCACCATCTTTATCTGTATTGGTAATAGCGAATGTAAAGCCATTTTTACTAAGACTCACACCGTAATCACTGTAATCTCCTCCAGCGTCAAAACTAGATGTGCCATAATGAACACCCAATTCTAGATTATCGCTAATTTCAAATGCTAGATCTGCAAACACATAATCATCATCGCCAAAATCCCCGCCAGCATCAGAATTTGCTAAGACATTATATCCAACTGTTAAAAACTCCCAATTAACACTCGCATACACTTCACTAAAATCGAGATCTTCACCGGCAGGATAACCATAATTTAAGTATCCTAAATCAAAAGTGAAATCATTCACACTAAAGCCATAGCCCGCATATAAATCAAGTTCAGAGTTTGCTGTGCCGTATTTTACATTTGAAGCCCATGCTCCAACGTAAAAACCAGACTCAGCATTAAAATCAATACCTCCAGACACAGCCGCTTGATCATCAGTTTGCGTAACACCACGCCATATATAATTGCTAGTGACGGCTGCATTTGCTGATAATCCTTCAACAGCATGAGACGATACACTGAACACCCCAGTGGCTAATGCCAATGCACTAAATAATGTAGTTGTTCTTTTCATGATAAGTCCTCAATGGTAAATATAGTTGTATTTTCTAAAGCACTAACTAGACCAAAGTTATTATTAATTGATTTAATTGAATATAAAAGCTTTTGTAAATAATAATTTAACTCTTTTGCACTATTATTGTGCGATTTGTCATCTTTTTGGTGCAGCAAGTCACTGTTTTGCAAAATAATACTTAATTATTACTATAACTAGAAGTAAAATCAAATATTCCGTCTATATTTACTGGCTGATATTTAAACAGCTAAAGTCATTGTAATCGATAGATAAATCAATGGTTATCAGCTAGTATTTCAATATCGTCTAAAAATGCTAAAGAGGTCTTATGTCAATTATACAAAAACCGCAACAAGACCCAGTTATTGACTGGTTTCTATCGCAGTGTCATTTACATAAATACCCTAAGAAAAGCACTTTAATACACAGAGGCGACGTAGCAGATACGCTTTATTACATTATTGAAGGCTCTGTCGCTGTCTTAATTAAAGACGATCAAGGCAAAGAAATGATTCTTTCATATTTGTCTAAAGGCGACTTCGTTGGTGAATTAGCATTATTTGAAGATGAGCCAGAACGCACAGCTTGGGTCAAAACGCGTGAAGCTTGTACGATTGCAGAAATTTCATTTACCCGATTTAAGCAGTTAGTACAAACTAACCCTGATATTTTGATGAGACTCTCGAAGCAAATGGCAGATCGTTTGCAAAGTACCAGTGAAAAAGTAGGCGATTTGGCTTTCTTAGATGTCACTGGCCGTATCGCGCAAACTTTACTCAATTTATGTAAGCAACCTGACGCTATGACTCACCCAGACGGTATGCAAATTAAAATCACTCGCCAAGAGATTGGACAAATTGTAAGTTGTTCGCGAGAAACCGTTGGAAGAGTACTTAAGTTACTTGAAGAGCAAGAGCTAATATCAGCACATGGTAAGACAATCGTCGTTTTTGGCACTCGTTAAATAAAAACCAACTTAATATTCAAATAACGCGATAACCTTAGCAGGTATCGCGTTTTTTTATGCCTCGCAACTAAGCAGACCACTTACTATCTTATTTTTCAATACCTTAATAATATTAAGTATAAATTAAGTACAAAAAAATCAACTTTTAACTCTATTGCTCTATACGAACGTTATCTCTACTGTTAACATCACCCAACACCTGTTTCAAACAACCGTTTCGAAAGCAGTGAATTTACAATAATAATAGTGAATAGAGGTAAACATGCCAGAATATAAAGCGCCGCTTAAAGACATCGAATTTGTAATGAATGAAGTTCTAGATTTTCAGCAGCATTACGCAAACTTGCCCGGTGGTGAAGAAGCTTCTCCAGATCTTGTAAGCGCTATTTTGGTTGAAGCTGCAAAATTTTCAGAAGAAGTATTAGCTCCATTGAATCAAACTGGTGATCAACAAGGTTGTACTCGGCATGAAGACGGTAGTGTCTCAACACCTAAAGGGTTTAAAGAAGCCTATCAACAATATGTTGATGGTGGGTGGCCATCTCTGGCACACGAAGCAGACTTTGGCGGACAAGGTTTACCGGAATCTCTCAGCTCTGTCATTAGTGAAATGGTAGGAACAGCCAATTGGTCATGGAGCATGTATCCCGGTCTTAGTCATGGTTGTATGAACACATTGACGAGTCATGGTACTGATGAACAAAAAATGGCATACCTTCCCAAGCTTATTAGTGGTGAATGGACTGGTACCATGTGCTTAACAGAACCTCATGCAGGTACAGATTTAGGACTGCTACGCACTAAAGCAGAGCCAAATGATGATGGCAGTTACAATATTTCAGGGACTAAAATATTTATCTCCTCGGGCGAGCATGACATGTCAGAAAATATTGTTCATATTGTTTTAGCCCGCCTCCCTGGCGCACCAATTGGTACTAAAGGAATTTCATTATTTATTGTGCCTAAGTTCAATATTGATGAACAAGGTAACGTACTTGATAAAAATGAAGTGAGCTGTGGCTCTCTTGAACACAAAATGGGAATTCACGGTAATTCAACCTGTGTTATGAATTTTGATAATGCTAAAGGATTTTTAATTGGCAGTGAAAACCGCGGTTTAAACTGTATGTTTACTTTTATGAATAGCGCACGCATAGGCACGGCGATTCAAGGGTTAACAGCAGCTGAAGGTTCATTTCAAGGCGCCCTTACTTACGCCAAAGACCGATTACAAATGCGATCGTTAAGCGGCATTAAAAATACCCAAGGCGTCGCCGACCCTATTATTGTCCATCCAGATGTTCGTCGCATGCTGCTGACACAAAAAGCGTTTGCCGAAGGTAACCGCACCATGATCTATTTTGGCGCACAACAAAACGACTTAGCACAAAAAGGCTCGACACCGGAAATACGAAAGCAAGCCAGTGATTTGCTATCCTTTTTAACTCCTATAATGAAAGCGTTTATGACTGAAACGGGATTTGAAGCAGCAAATCATGGGGTTCAAGTATTTGGTGGGCACGGCTTCATTCAAGAGTGGGGTATGGAGCAAATAGTTCGCGATACACGAATCTCAATGTTGTATGAAGGAACTACAGGCATTCAAGCACTCGATCTTTTAGGACGTAAAGTATTGATGAGCCAAGGTGAATTATTGAAAAACTTCACCAAAATTATCCATCAATTCATTAAAGCAGAATCAGACAATGCCGATATGAAGCAATTTACAACACCGCTTGCAGAACTAAACAAACAGTGGGGAGATATCACCATGGAAGTTGGCATGAAAGCAATGCAAGATCAAGATGAAGTTGGGGCTGCATCCGTCGATTACTTAATGTACTCAGGTTATGTCTCTCTTGCTTATTTCTGGGCTAAAACAGCAAAAGTTGCACTGACAAAACTTGCAGCAGGCGAAGGAAATCAAGCGTTTTATCAAGCAAAAGTTGATACCGCTAAGTTTTACTTTGCTCGTATCTTGCCACGCACTCTCTCTCACGTGGCAATGATTCAAGCAGGTAATAATACTTTAGCTGCAATAGATAGTGAACACTTTGTATTTTAATTAAACAAACTTGTTTTAAATCAAAGCCTCTTTATCAAAAGAGGCTTTTTTTTTGAAAAATTACAACTATACTATCGTCTTAGTTTTAGTTGTAATCTAATTGTTTTTTCGTTAGGTTGAATGTTAGTTCGCTCACAGTTTTGAGTTGATTATTTACACTAAATAACGGGGTCATGTAAGGAATAACATGATGTTGGTGTGATCCCAGTTGAAGGATTAGTTTATGAACCTAAAAAATAAGATTTTGATTGGTGCTGCCTTATTGGTTGCCATCCCGGTTATTATAACCTCTGCAGTACTTGGTTATAACGCTTCATCGAGTGCATTTAGTGCGCTTGAACACTCAAGCCAATCCCGCTTAATGGCAGTTCGAGACATTACAAAAGGACGTATTGAAGACTACTTCAATACTATTAATAAACAAGTCAAAACATTTTCCCATGATCGTATGATCATTGATGCCATGAAAGACTTTACGGCAGCCTATAACGTTTATGAGAGTCAAAGTAGCCAACCAATTTCTCAAGTGAGAGAAGACTTAAGAACCTATTACCAAACCCAATTCAATCCTACTTATCAGAAAATAAACCAAGGCCGATCAGCAAATATAGACCAATGGTTATCTAGTTTAGACAACACCTCCACTTTATTGCAACACAAACTAATTAAAGAAAATAGTAATGCGCTTGGTGAAAAGCATCTGCTAAACTCGTTAGGTGATAACAGCGATTACGACAAAACACATCAGCTTTACCACCCAGCGATTACTGATTATTTAGAGCAGTTTGAATACTATGACATCTTTTTAGTCGACAGCAAGACAGGCAATATTGTCTACTCCGTATTTAAGGAGCTCGATTATGCAACGTCCCTTACACAGGGCGCCTTTTCAAACTCAGGCATTGCCAAAGTATTTAACAAAGCCAACGCGATAAATAATACTCAAACAACTGTATTTTCTGATTTTTCTAGCTACGCACCATCATATCAAGCACCCGCGGCCTTTATTGCCGCCCCAATTTTTGATAACGGGGAAAAAACTGGTGTGTTAATTTTTCAAATGCCCATTGGCAAGCTCAATCAGATTATGACTCATAATAATCAGTGGAAAAACGTTGGCTTAGGGGATTCAGGGGAAACTTACCTAGTCGGTGGCGACAAAACATTGCGTTCACAAAGCAGATTCTTAATCGAGGATAAAGAGGGCTATATTCATGCCATTAAAGAAGCCGGTATTAACTCCGATGTTATAGAATCTATCATCAGTAAAGAAACAGCAATTAGCTTAATGCCTGTAGATAGTGAGACGGCAGTCAACGCTTTAGCAGGAAAGAGCGGCATAAAAATCATCGATGATTACCGTAATGTACCTGTGCTATCAGCTTATGCACCCATTAAATTTAACGGTTTAACCTGGGGAATTTTAGCTGAGATTGATGAATCAGAGGCTTTCGGCGATGCATATGATATGAGTGCAGAAATTAAAATTTATGCTGTATCCATTGGGTCTATTTTAATTATCTTGGGGACTATGGCTGGCTGGTATTTTTCAACTTCAATTAGCTCACCAATTGTGTCATTAAGTCGCAGTATAAACGAAATTGAAGATAATTCAGATTTAACCTACCGCCTTGATGCATCAAGCACTGATGAAATAGGGTCGGCCTCTAAATCATTAAATTCTATGCTCACAAAATTCCAAAAAGGATTAACTGAGGTATCAGATAATGCCAATCGCATTGCAACTGCTGCTGAGCAAACATCCGTTGTCACAGAGCAAAATAGTAATTTACTTGATGAACAACAAAATCAAACAACCCAAGTAGCGACAGCAATGGAAGAAATGACCCTCACGGTGGAGTCTGTTGCACAAAACTTGAATGAAACGGTCAATGCCGTTGTTACTGTTGATGAGCAAAGTAATCAAGGCCATCAGACTATGCAAAATACCATTGGCTCAGTCAATTTATTAGCTAATCAAATAGAGCAAGCGTCCAAGGTCATCCGAGACTTTGAAACACATAGCAGTGAGATAGTCGCGGTTTTAGATGTTATTAAAGGTGTGGCCGAGCAAACAAATTTACTCGCATTAAATGCTGCTATAGAAGCTGCACGCGCGGGAGAGCAAGGTCGAGGCTTTGCTGTAGTAGCTGATGAAGTACGGGCTTTAGCAGGCAGAACACAAACTTCAACCACTGAAATAGGTTTGGTGATAGACAAGTTAAAAGCGAGTGCAGAACAAGCAGTAGATGCTATGGAACAAAGCCAAGCACTAACACAGGATGTTGTGACGCAGTCCTCAACGGCAGAACAAGCATTTTCAGAGGTATCCAGCTCTGTTGCCTCTATCGCTGAGATGAATAATCAAATAGCGAGTGCGGTAGAAGAACAACGTGCGACCTCTATTGATATTAATAAAAATATCAACTCAATTTCTACGATAAGTTCTGAAAGTGCATTAGGCTCAACACAAACCGCCTCAGCGTCAGTTGAATTGGCAGAGCTTGCTATAGTGCTCCGTAATCTTGTTGATGAATTTAAAATTTAGCTTAGATTTCAATGATGATAAGCCGACATTATGTCGGCTTTTTTATTGCCTGAATCATCGCGTTTCGTGGCGTAATAGCTTTTTCACAGAAATTAAACAACGAGACGTCATAACCCTGCTCTTGCATAAATATAACTCTATCTAGCAACAACCAACGTTCTAAAAGTTGCCGAAATGTATGGGTGACAATTTCAATTCGCACAACAATACGTTGACGTTGATATCCTTTGATCTCAAAGTCACTCAATAATAATCCTTCATCAAGCGTTAGTGACTTTGTTTCACACGCCCAACGGCAAAAATCCTTAAATGTCCCGCTCAATAATGACTGTTTTATTGATGGTAAGGGTAAGTATTCATCTTTTTGTCTTATTTCACGTTGTAATAAGTCAAAGCCTAAACGCCATGCAACTTCAATGACTCTATGTTTTTTTTCTCGTGCGCCTGCAACAACGGTCTGCTGCATTGATAAACTCAAATCTTGACGAGATAAACGAATAGCACTTCTCTGAGCTCTAGAAGACAACGGTTGGTAATGTGAGTTTCGGATCAAATGATAACAACAAGGTGCTATAGAGAGCCTTGAAACCCGCTGTTGTGCACTATGTTTTAGCAAAACACTATGAAGTTCACCGCATGCGTGCAGTGCTACTGCATGATGTGATTCATTTAGCAGTTTTGCCGCATCAATATCAAAAGCATCAGCTTCGGTGAAAGTCTGATCTACCTTGTGCTTCTCAGCAAGAGCTTTACCTTGCTGACAGAGACTTGATTGCCACTCCAAACTAGTAATTTTATTGCCACAATGAAAGCTAATTAAACGCCCTAAATGCCCTTTACCAGCACACCATTCTAAAATAGGTTGTGAGTTTGGGAAGAGTAAGGCTTCAAAAGAAGAGATTTGTGACCACTTGCGGCCTTTAATACCAGCTTTAAAATGTGAAGGGACATTGCACACAGGTGCTGTTTTCAGAGGGAGGTCATCAATAATATCGAGCTTTGTTGATATTAAAGGTTCAAGAAATTGCCTAAGCTTTTTATCAGACCTTTCAAGTTCGTCTAACTTATCATCTGTGAGAGATAATAATGTATTTCGTAATTGAGGGGCCGATACCCAAGGGATATCTAGATGTTCAAAAGGCAATATTTGCCAATATTGCCTTGTTTTTGTTAATAGAGAATCAATTTCATCAAAAGAAACAGACCAACTATGCTTATTCACCATCAACTATTTGCTCTTGAGCATCGTCTGAGTTGTCAATAAGTTCATCATCTGGCTGCATCCACTGACTCATCACGCTAACTGCTTCAGCTTTACCGATGATTTTAAGCGATGAGAAAGCTTGAATTGTTATATTACCACCATAAACTTCACAGTCTCTTCTCGCTTTTAATACAGCAGCTTTACGTGCACCAGATTTTAACTTATCACATTTGGTCAATAAGCCTAATACGGGTAAATCACTTTCAACTGCCCATCGAATCATATTTACATCAAGTTCTTTCAATGGATGACGAATATCCATCATGATAACCAATCCACGTAAACATTGGCGGCTTTGCAAATACTCACTCAATGATTTTTGCCATTTCAGCTTCATATCTAAAGGTACTTTAGCAAAACCATAACCGGGTAAATCAACCAAACGTCTTTGAGGGTCTAACCCAAAAATATTAATCAGCTGAGTACGTCCAGGTGTTTTACTTGTACGCGCTAAGTTGTTCTGGCGAGTAATGGTATTGAGTGCACTCGATTTACCTGCGTTAGAACGGCCAGCGAAAGCAATTTCATATCCTACATCTGCAGGCATGTGCATATGAGAAATATTGGGCGCACTTGTAAGAAAAGTCGCCACTTCAAAGTTTATTTTTAGATCTAACACAATTTTTGCTCCAAAACTTAAGTCAATCAGCGAAGAGCTGATTACTTTTCAATTTTTTCATGTAGAATAATGAAAACTAAAACAAGTTTAGCATGCCTCGATAGCATGTGAGTAATAGCAATCTTAATAATTCCGTAAAAAGTTGAGACGTCATGAAAAATGTAGCAATCGCATTAACACTGTTAGTTGGATTAGTAGGCACCGTAAATGCCACTGGTAATTCAGAAGCTGGTAAAACAAAATCTGCAACGTGTATGGCCTGTCATGGTGCCGATGGTAACGCGGCAATCACTATCTACCCAAAATTAGCTGGGCAGCATGCTGATTACATCGTTAAACAATTAAAAGATTTTAAATCTGGCGCCCGTAAAGACCCTATCATGGCGGGAATGGTTGCTGCACTATCTGAGCAAGATATGCTTGATTTAGCGGCGTTCTACCAATCTCAACAAGTAACTGACGGAACGACACCTGAAAGTGTTGTTGCTGTAGCTAAAAGTCTTTATCAAGGTGGTGATATGGAGCGTAACATCGCTTCATGTATCGCATGTCACGGACCACGTGGTAATGGCAGTGGTTTAGCCAAGTTCCCAAAAATTGCTAGCCAAAACCCTGATTATATTGCTGCACAGCTTAAAAAATTCCGTAGTGGTGAACGTGCTAACGATCCTTCAGGCATGATGGTCGATACGGCTAAGAAACTTACAGACGCTGAAATCGATGCATTATCAAAATACTTAGGCGGCCTACACTAGGCTTACCCTGGTGAGTAACACGTTTAGTTTTACTCACCAGATATCTTCCACATTCAAATTTCCCTATCTAATTCCCTTGTTTATAGCTAGATAATACCTCTTTAAAACAGTGATTCCATTATGTGTTACAATAACTATTGAAGTTTGGCAGTTTAATTTTAATCAGTGATTATTTTTAACGTCAAAATAACACTTCATTAGTTAATGCCTGTGGCTAGACTAATCAATTTTTGGATTCCATATCCATCAGATAATCGTTTCTGAACCCACAAAGGGCAAGTTGCCCGACAATTTATCCATTCTAAATGGTTAGGAGTTGTCATCACATTTGCAGTCTTTGAGCTCTAAAGTATCAGTGATATAAAGAGTAAAAGAGAGTCTCTTCCAATTACCTGCTTTCGTCGTAAGGAATTTTACTACCTTACGTTATTAATTATTCTAATATGAGACTGATTAGATGCCACGAAAGACTTATAAACCGCCACAATGGGGTAATCGATGCGCTGCACAAATTAACCAAGCCAGAGTTGTATTTAAGTCATTAAATAAATTAGCAATTTCACTAATTGAGTTAATGAACACATCATTGGTTATATTTCCTTTAGCGATCCAAGTATATAGTTTAATTTTTAAATAGCAGGTAACAGCTAAAGGTGTAATTAAATAATATCCTTTAAAGAAAGTGTATATATAGATAAGAAGCCTGTTACAGGCTAAATTGATATTTACACTTTGATTTTTAACACATGGATGTGTTTATATAGGGAATCTTTAGAAAGAATTACTGCTATTAAACGCCGTACATCTCGCCTAATCCTCCAATTATGTTATCAATCTGCTTAAGCTGAAGACATAAAAAAGGCCATCGAAGTGACCTTTTTGATGAACTATTTAGCTAATGCTAAATATTAGTCCATGATTTTCGCTACAACGCCAGCACCAACTGTACGG
>Ga0105359_10001079_pt1 | contig 22985 bp, 26 predicted proteins | sample GOMGulsemesocosm_6_FD_83659 | JGI IMG/M metagenome (GOLD analysis project Ga0105359, IMG submission 83659) | Methane-oxidizing microbial communities from mesocosms in the Gulf of Mexico - GOM8C Gulf of Mexico | ecosystem: Environmental > Aquatic > Marine > Cold seeps | place: Gulf of Mexico...
ATTTGTTTTTAGTTTTCTCAATTATAAATTGTAATGAATTGTCGAGGTCTGTGCATCCAAGGCTATATGCAGCTCTTTTTAATTCACCCTCAATCCCGAGCAAGCACTTTGTTGTGGCAGAGTGTTGTGCATGAAATGAGTCATAGCATGAGCGGTCAGTAAGCAGAGTCATAAGGTCATTCTTTGCATCATCAGCGTTTGCATTGGTTTTATTTTCTATGGCATTAAATAGGTTCTCAATATTTATTGAACCACACCCATTACCATTGCTTCTATCAAAAGGCTTAATAGCGTTAATCATGCTTACATCGTTGTTTATTTAATATTATGGATCATATTAAGATAAAACTTTTGTATAACAATTTTAAAATTATGCTTAGACTTATATGGTTTACATATGGACAACTATTTAGGATACCCAGCTAGTAATATGATATGAAATAATTGAATAATCAGTTGAAGTGTGCGGAGCCAGTATTTCTAAATGTTTTACAAGGAAAGAGAGCTCTCTCTTTCCTTGTCGTCTTTATCTAACCAGTTAAAGCTAGATTTTTACACGTCCACCGCGTTTTCTACGGTTTTGCAATACAGGTTCGGAGAAGTCGATTTTACCTAACTGTGCAGCATTTAAGTCAACCTTAGGCGAAGGTGATGAAGCGGCAGATACGGCACCAGATAACAATAAAGAAGCTGTAAAAACACTAATTAATAATTTTTTCATTTTTAAAATATCCTATTTAATTAAATTTTTTTTATTATGTGCTCAAGGCACAACATTAACTTAATGATAAGAAATACAATGTCAACAGCTTTTTAAAATTAATTTATTCCCAACATAGGGACATATTTAAAGCTAATCCCTTATTCGGTAAAAATTTATGCATTTTAAAACAGTCTTACTACTACTCATTATCACCATCACAAACACCAGCATTTCTGCTGGAATACACAAATTTACACGACACAATTTGGGATTAGAAATCATTAAGCCAAATAACTGGCAGTTCCTCAATTCAAAAGGGTTACGACTAATGACCGATCTCGATGATGATCAACAAGAATACTTTGAAGGAGAAGGGAGATCTATCGGTGATGCCGTACATGTTGTATCTCTTAGCTATCAAGGATATATCGAATGGTTCGACCCGATACTAGCCGTTGCTTCGATTAAAAATACATTCAAGTCGCCAGAAGAGTTTATTTTAAAACGTATAGAAGAAGATTGGAGCAAGGATGATTCATTCAAATTATTAATAAAACCAATGCAAATTGAACTTGAGAATGAAACCGCAGTTTACACAAGTATATCATGGACAGCATATTATGATGGTGTACCTGAAAAGAGCACCCTGGATTACTGGGTTGTACAACGCCTTGATAAATTGCTCATTTTTTCTTATGTAGCGACCAGTGTTGAGTTTGGAGAAGAATACTACAACGAACTAAGCAAAATAAGAGGAGAAGTTATCAATATTGTTAACACGGTCAAATTTAAAAATGTTAATACCACTCAAAAGGTGTCAACTAAAGACTGAGTTTAATAACCATAATGGTTTTTTGACGGGTGAAGCTACAAAAAATAGTATGGACTATATAATAATTTATTAGACCAACACAATGGTACATTTTATTGATTTTATAGTCGAGTTCGTCTTAGATTTTTGGTCAGTTGCATTTATCCTAATACCTTTGTTTATTTGGGAATTATCTCCATTCAGAAAAGATAAAAAACAGTAAATTTAACGTTAACTACATAGGTGTTCTAATTATGTTTACGCAAATTATACATCCAAGGAAACCATCCCGAACACTTCGTGCCGCTTCGCGGATAAACCAAACATTATTATGCTTAATTGGAAATCAATAATAAGGTACACTATTCCAAAATTTCCTATAGAAGACAAGTCAGTGAGCAACCTAATAAATTGGTTTCAAAGTTTTGATAGCAACATCCTTCCCATAGCATTGTTTATTTTGATTTTTGCCATATTTAAAATCATGGGCTTGAGGATCTCCCCATCCAGCAAAAATTCCAACCTGAACAACTTTAATAATTAAATGCCCCAAGTTGTTAATAAATACAAAGATAACTACGACATCTACATCGGCAGGGGTTCTGTTTGGGGTAATCCTTTCGAGATAACCGAAACTACCAACCGATCCCAAGCTATAGCTAAATATAAGAAATACCTTTGGCTACAAATAAAACTCCAAAATATAACGGTAGAACAACTACTTTCGCTTAAAGGTAAAAAACTGGGTTGCTTTTGCAAACCTCAATCGTGCCACGGTGATGTCATTGTTGGCGCAGTAGAATGGGCTGAAACGCAAAATACCCCCTAATCAACGCCTAATTAGTATTGTTATAACTAACATTTGAATTTAATTTAAAAACAGGACTAATTATGAGATTTTTTAAAATATTACTATTATCGTTTATCACTTTAGGTTTTAACTTACATGCCAAAGATTTATCGCTAGATAACTTTGTGAAGATGAACAGCAATACCAAGTACACTGTTTATATTGAGTGCTCAGGAAAAACGTTTACACCATCTATAGTAAATAATGGAGTAACCATTGATTTGGTATTTCATAATAATAATTTTACTTATCTAACGGGGTTTTCTAGAGGCACTAGACCTATATATCAAGATAAATTCAACCCAGAGCTAAGGTATTTCACGAAAAACGAAATTAAAAACGCAGCTAAACGAATCTGTTTAACTAATTTAACCTAATGCTCAAAAATATATTAAGCCCTGTTCTTCAGGGCTTTTCTTGTTTAGCTTGCTTAATAAATAATTATCTTTATATTAATAACCCCAATAATGCAGACAACACAAATGCTCTCTTGACAACAATACCTGAAGAAAATATTGACGGGAAAATTTACCTTGTAGGAGGCGCTGTAAGAGATCTTCTTCTGCAAAGACCATCGTCAGACAACGACTTTGTAATCGTTGGTGGCAACCACACTAGCATGATAAAAAACAAGTTTAGGCCTGTCGGTGCAGACTTTCCTGTTTATATACATCCAATATCTGGAGACGAGTATTCTTTGGCTCGGGTGGAAAGGAAAACTAGCGACGGATATCATGGTTTTAAAATCTCTACGAAAGGGGTAAGTCTAGAAGATGATTTATCACGAAGAGACCTAACCATAAACTCAATAGCACAGAATCAGGATGGAGATCTTATTGATCCCTTTAATGGTGTTGAGGATATAAGAAATAAGCTCATTAAACATACTAGTGAAGCATTTTCAGAAGACCCACTAAGGATTCTTAGAGTTGCTAGGTTTGCAGCCAGATATCACTCGTTAGGCTTTGCTGTTGACAACAGTACAATAGAACTCATGATTAGAATGGTAAACCATGGAATGATTGAATCCCTCAATCCCTCAAGGATGTGGAAAGAAATCAGTAGAGCTTTGATGGAAAGCAAACCTTCTGTATTCTTTAAAATATTACAAAATACAGGAGCTTTACTGGAGATATTACCAGAACTAGAGGCTCTCGATGGGATACCGCAACACCCAGCCCCTCATCCAGAAGTAAATACATTTACCCATATTATGATGACAATTGATCATGCTGCCAAGCTAAGAGCTCCTCTTGATGTTAGGTATGCTTTACTATTACACGATCTTGGTAAATCACTTTCTCCAAAAGAGACGCTACCAGCACACCATGACCACGCAAAATCTGGAGTACCTCTAGTTGAACGTATAAATCGGCGATTTAGAATCCCTAAAAAAATAGGTAACTTAGCGGTACTTATGTGCGCATACCACACACATGCACACAAGGCCTTTGATTTGAGAGCAGGGAGTATTTTGAAGTTACTCAATCATGTAGGAGCTATTCACAACCAAGATACATTACAATCATTCCTACTGGCCTGTAAATGTGACGCACAAGGTCGACTCTCCTATGAGGACAAGCCTTACCCACAGTCGGACTTTTTACTTGATATTGCCAGCTCACTTAAAACAATAGACAGGCGTAAATTAGTTGTAATAGGAAATAACGAGAAAACTGCTGAAGCAATCAAGCAAGCTACCATTAAACACATCAAAATACAGAAAAGCAATTACATGAAAAATTTAGTAGATTAAAAAAAAGGACTAACAGAGTTAGTCCTTACTATCTTTTATAATCATACCTTATAGTTTTCTGCTTTCTCTCCACACGAGAAGACATGGAGTTAAAATCAATGTCAACATAGTTGCAAAAAGCAACCCACCTGAAACAGCTGTTGCCAATCCAACCCACCACTGAGTTGACGGAGCGCCAAATGTAACTGTCCTTTCAAAGAAATCCAGATTCATACCAAAGACCATTGGCATTAACCCAAGCATTGTTGTAGTAGTAGTTAGTAACACTGGTCGTAGTCTTTGAGCTCCTGTCCTTAGCATCGCTTCAGTTGGACTTAAACCCCTACCTCGCAACTGATTAAAAGTATCAATAAGCACTATGTTATTATTTACTACTATCCCAGCTAATGAAATTACACCGATACCACCCATAACAATACCAAATGGCATTTGACCTATAATCATTGCAAGAAATACCCCAGCGGTAGAGAATACAACAGCGCTTAATATTAAACCTGCCTGATAAAAGCTATTAAATTGAGTTACCAGAATTATACCCATGACAAATAATGCTACTGTAAATGCTTTCTTTAGAAAATCAGATGATTCATCTTGCTCTTCATTACTACCTCGAAATTCCACATTTACCCTTGGGTCAATACCTAACCCCAACAGTGTTTGTTCAAGCTCTGGCAGGGCAGAGTCCAACTGAATACCGTCAATTAACTCACCAGAAATCCTGTTAACTCTTTTACTATCGACACGCTGAATACTTACAACCTTTCTAGCCGGAACTCTCTCCATAAATAAGCTTGTAGGCACCAGACCATTAATAGTATTGACTTTTAATTGATCTAAATGAGACAAATTTCGATAATCTACTGGGTAACGGACTCTTATATCTAGTTCATCATCCACATCATCCGGCCTATACTCCCCAATTTTTATACCATTAGTAACCATTTGAACAGTCTGCCCAACTAAAGTGGCATCCGCACCATACTTCGATGCTTGAGCTCTATCTATATTTAAATGCCACTCAATACCATTTCTAGTTAGATCATTTTGAATATTCTCAATATATCCACTTTCCGCCATCGCCATATCAATCTTAGCTACAGCATCAATTATTAGTTTCGGATATTTTGAAGACAATTCTAACTTTATTTTTTTACCGGAGCCTGGGCCACTATTATGCTTTTGAATAATCACCTGAACACCAGCTATGCTTGAAGTAGCCTCCTTCATATCTTGAATGATCTCGATTGCTTTTCGTCTTTTATCCCAATCATAAAACTGAACTTTAATAACTCCAATACGCTCTGAACCACCAGTACGAGTGTAAATTGTTTTAATTCCTTTTATCCCGAACAATCTTCCCTCTACTGTCCTCATCACCGTATCCTTTTCCAAAATAGATAAGTCCCCGTGTGATTTCACAGTTAGATTTACACCCCGCGCCTCTGATTCAGGGAAAAATTCTACTCCTAAACCTGATTTAGCATAACCAACAAATATTGTCACACTCAAAAGCAACGTAATAAAGAGTATTTTAAAAGGTGACTTCAGCGCTTTTGATAGTGTGCGAACATATAAACCCGATAAACCACGTAAAGTTAACAAATCCCCACTCTCCGCAATGTTAAGCTGTTCTTGCTCTTTTTTAGATATTATCTTTTGCTTACCTATCACCCCTCCTAATGCTGGAATAAATACAAGCGCCATCAGTAACGATGCGCTTAGTACAAAAATTAAAGTAAGCGGTAAGAATTTCATATATTGACCCATCATCCCAGGCCAAAACAAGAGTGGTGCAAAAGCAGCAAGCGTTGTTGCAGTAGATGCCACGATAGGCCAAGCCATACGCTGTGAAGCCATACTGAAAGCTTCTTTTTTACCAATTCCTTCACTCATTTTCCTATCAGCAAACTCAACAACAACAATAGCGCCATCAACCAGCATCCCCACACTCATGATCAAACCAAATAACACCACTACGTTAATAGTAAAACCTGATAAATATAATGCTAAAATACCTGTCAAGAAAGCCCCTGGTATTGCTAAACCAACCAGAACAGCACTTCGAAAACCTAGTGCGCATACGATAATCAAAAAAACAAATAATACAGCAGAAATGACATTGTTCTGTAGATCCGAAAGCATATCTTTTACTTTCTTAGAACTATCACCTGAGAACGAAACGCTGATATTATTAGGCCATTTCGACTTAGATTTTTCCAATATAGCCCTCACCTTATCAACAGTGAATATTATGTTTTCTCCCGTTCTTTTTTTGATTTCAAGAACGACAGCCCTCTCACCATTTAATCGAGCTATACTGTTAGCGTCTTTAAATGATCGCCTGATTTGAGCTACATCTGCAAATGTAATTATCCTCTGGCCTTCGACTTTAACGGGTAAAACTAATAAATCTTCAACCCCGTCAAAGACAGATGGAACTTTTATCGCAAACCGACCCTTACCACTATCCAGAGTACCCGCTGAAACAAGCTTGTTATTACGAGAGACTAGGTTGAAAATCTCGCTCTGCTTCAAACCATAACTTTCCATCAATAAAGGATCTACTAATATTTCAACCATATCAGTTCTGTTTCCAGCAATATCGACCTCTAAAATCTCGGAAAGCCCCTCCAATTCATCTTTCAATTCTCTAGCTAAAAAAATCAAACCTCGTTCAGAGCCGCCTCCTGATAAGGTAATATCTAAAACCGATTGCTCATTTGCCATAGTAACTTCATTTACAACGGGCTCCTCAGCACCTGAAGGTAATTTAGCCTTGGCTATACTCACCTTATCGCGAACACTAGCCAATGCTTTTGAAGAGTCGAAACCAGCAATAAATTCTAACTCAACATAACCACCACCTTCACGTGATTTAGAAGACATTTCTTTCACCCCTGTGATGGACTTTAATTCGTCCTCCATAGGTCTTATTAATAATCTTTCAGCATCTTCAGGAGATATCCCATGATGAGTAAGTGACACCCATATAAAAGCAAGTTCGACATCAGGATCTGACTCCTTTGGAATGACTTGATAGGACAAATAACCCACAGCCAACAATAAAACAAAAAACATTAACAATGAACGAGTTCTAGAGAGTATATTTGAAATAAAACCCTGCATTAGTTTACCTCAACCAATTGAGAATCAACTTTGTCACCATTTTTGACAAAACCTTGACCTAAAACTATAACCTCCGGCGTTATACCCAAACCTTTCACCCAAATACCATCAGGCTCACTATTTGATAAATCAACAGGCACAAATTTTACAATCCCGTCTTCAACTGTTTTCAGACCGATACGACCCACCTCATCTAGAGATAAAATTGCGGGTGATATTTTTACGTAACTGTCAAATTCCAAGGGAAAGACCACTTTAGAAGACATTCCAGATAAGAATAATCCATCTGGGTTTTCTACTTCTACACTAATCTTATACGTGCTGGTTTTTGGATCTGCAATGCTCGAAATATATCTTATTTTACCAGGGTAAGTCTGACCATTTAGTGGACTTATTAAAGCACTCTCACCATTCCATAACTTCGTCACCTGTTTTTCTGTAACATAAACAGATACAAGAATCGGGTCAAGCTCAGCTAAAATGGCTACTTTTTCTCCAATAGATACATGATCCCCAATTTCAACATATGTCTCATTAATTACACCATCGAAAGGGATTAATATTGACGCTTTAGAGATATCATCAACAACTTCATCCAACTCTGACTCAGCCCTTCTATAATTAGATATAGCGTTTGAAAATGATATAGCACTCTGTAAATCTTTTAAATGCAACTCTTTAACAGCGTCCATTTCCATCTTTATAGCGTCTAATTGAGATTTTTTATATGCTCGTAGCTTTAACAATGTGTCAGACTCAATACTAGCCAACTCTTGCCCTTTAAAAACAAAAGAACCTTCATCTACCAAGAATTCAGATATTTTTCCAGCTCGTTCTGAGGAGATATGTGCAACCCTAGAAGCCTCGAACTTCCCAAACGCAGTAATTTGATACTGCTTCTTTTCTGATTTTAAAATCTGAGTCTTAACCAGCATCAATTGGGCAGGCTCGACGGTAGCTTCTTCTACTTTAATATCAACACCTGACAACATCCAAACATTCAGAGACACCAATATGACAGCAGCAATAAAATAGCTATTAGTTACTATATTAATTATTTTTTGATTTGTTTTATTCACGCTTTCAACTTTCCTTTATTTTATCAATTTCATCCTTGTGTAATAGGTTTGTTAATAGCAGATAAAAGAAGCCTAATATAAACATCCAATAACAGAATTTATTATTTACAATAGATACTGAAAACTGACTTGATTTTTACTTCGATATCATTAATTTGTTGTTGCAATAGAAAACAAAGAATAAGTAAAAACCATAAGTATAAACGTCAGGCAGGCAGTAGATAAATAATAAAACCAAACCTTGCTTATGCTTTACAACTGAAACGCCCACAAATCAATGAGTAAATTATGAATAATAAAACAAAGGCTGAAAAAGCGACTAATAGAGTCATCAGTTATTCCCGATGGCTAGCAAAAAGGTCTAAAATAAAATTGATAGAACAACTTTTTCTGTTTTCTGGCACAACTTACATATTATTATCGAACAATGTTGATAGTTATTTTCTGATATCTTTTTTGATTCCGTCCTTAGTTATTATCTCAACCATTGTATACCTAGTCCATCTGTCAAAAAATTCGACCAAGATAGAAGAAAAAAAGGATGAAATAAAAGATACATTCCTGGAGATATTAGAGAATTCAGACATCGAATTGAAAACAGACGGGAACTTTGACCTTAAAGAAGTATTTGAATACAAGCTACTCTTTGATGCAAAGAATACTAATGGAGAAATAACATCGAATCTTTTAAATACGGTAAAAGGATATAAATTACGCCTGAATCCAATACCATACTTGTTAATGCTAATGTATGGATGGGTAATGGCAGTTGAAATCATATCAATATTAACATTCTCCGTATTCAAAATACTTTAAATACATAGCCAGATAAATGAGAATCACAGATCCCAAAATTATTAAATCATTGCTTAAAAGCAACAGAATAAGCACTAAAAACAAGAAAGAAATACAAGACGCATTGGTAAAGCAACCAATAATCTATAAAAAGCAACAAAAAGCTCTGACGGGCACATCTAGTGAAGATGCATTATATAATCTTCTTTTTCCAATATACGGAGATTATAGAAACGGCGGTGAACTGATTTGTGAGTTGCGAGCGGTAAAAGGGCGAGGGTATAGAATAGATGTCGCACTACCGAACTGGAAAATCGCATGTGAAATTGACGGGATAACAGGCCACGCCATGCTGGAATCAGGAGCGTTAAATAAAGATGGATTTAAAAGGGATAGGGAGAAATCATTGATATTGACAGCCTGCGATTGGCATGTGATTAGTTGCGTTCGCTCTCATATTACAAAAGAACCAAACTTAATATTAGATGCAATAGAATTACTAACGTCCACAAGAACAAAAAAGGAAATAAACATAGACATTAGCACGAACAAAACTCCATTTGTAATCCATGAGTAGTATTCGTTCATTTTTTGCCATCTCTCTGTATAATAGCGGCTAAAGAACACCGAAAAAAACGCATAAACAAGAAGAGAGCAGAACAGAAGATGGAATCATTAAGTATTGTATGCGGCATCTTGGCAGGAATGACAATCCTGACATCCTGCAATATAACAGTTACAATATTTAAAAGGACAACCAAAGACCGCCATTTCATTACAAATACTGCATTACTAATACTCTCAATCGCGCTCGCTACCGAATTAATAATGTACGCCACGCTAGTTGAATACAATAAAGATAGCAGCTTTGCCCCAATCAAGAACCAACTAAAAATACTAGTAATGGCCGGAATTTTAGTTTTTGTCAACGCCCACTACCGCACGACACACCATAAATTTACCATTAAAGTAATAATATCTATTGCTTTGTTTCTGTCGTTTAATTTACATGTAGAAACAATATTTAATGAGGCCTTACAAACGACGACCCCCGACCCCATCAATACTGGTTCTCGCCATGGCGACTACGTATCTAACACACTAAGACCTCCATTATTGGACGGAATCTTCGGACTGTTGCTTTCCGTAGCCCTTTTCAAGTCTATTAAATACAAGCAAACCAGGTACTATAAGGCATTCTTATTTTGTTTTTTCATACAAATCGGAGCAATCATCACTTTTCCTAATTTCATCACTATAACACCATTATTAATATTAGGAATATACAATTTTCACAGATTAAATGAAGAAGAAACCACAAAACCACATATAATAAAAACCACCAAAAGCGATAAAGAAATAATACCCGATTTCTATAATAAATCCCCAGTCCCCTTTTTTTTACTAGACAACTATGGCGAAATAATTACTAGTAATATTGCCGCACAAAAAGAACTCCCCAGACTCCATAATTGTAATTTAATCACCAGAGTCGCAGAGTATGGGTTCAAGAAATCTGATTTTACAAGCGCTATTCTCAATGAACACATCATTAAATGCAATCCAATTGAAATACCTGGAGATAATGGTAACTCCACCTTTTCTATTTCACTATACAGAACAGAGATCTACGCAAATAAATCCATGATCGTTGCAAGATTCGAAGATATCAGTGATGCTAGTCTTTTACAGAACGCGATAAAAAAATTGGCCGTTGGTATTTCTACTGAAATAGGAGAAAAATACCTCGACGACTTCACCAGAACCCTCCAAAATGTCCTTAAGTTCACCCACGTTTATATTGGATTCATAGACAACCCAGAAAAGCCAGAAAGAATCAACACTAAATCATTTAGTGCGTTTAATGCACTGACAAGCAACATTGGATATAATATTAAAAATACACCGTGTGAGCTAGCTATTAAAAAAGGCTTTTACGAACATGAAGGTAATTTAGCAACAGACTTTCCTTACGCTACGTGCGGAATAGACCCTCAATCTGAAGCATATATAGGGCATGTCATATATGATGAACATAGCACTCCTATAGCTATACTAGCTGCTTATAATCACAATAAAGTTAATAAGGTTGAGCGTTATAGCAACATAGTTAAAGTATATTCATCTCATCTATCTTCAGAATTAATTAGAATATCCTCAGAAAAGAAAATAAAAAGACTTGCATACCATGATTACCTTACAGATATCCCAAATAGATTTTATTGCCAAGAAGTATTGAGTGAATTTTTAGGAAGGAAATGCCCAAAAAAAGCATTAACAATTGCGCTGTTAGATTTCGACCATTTTAAGCGTATCAATGATTCATTAGGATTTGAAATTGGAGACATGCTAATTAAATTCACCTCCCAGAGACTAAGAGAGTTATTACCAAAGAAATATTTTGTCAGCAGATTTGGAGGAGATGAGTTTATAATATTACTAGAACACCCCATTAAAAATGAAATGGAAGAGAGCAACAATATCGGGAAATTACTTCAGGATATCTTTAATCCCCCTTTTCAGGTGGGTCAGCACTCACTAACCGTGCAATCTTCTGTTGGCATTATAACTGCCCCTTATCACGCAAGCACACTATTAGACTGCCTAAGAGTTTCAGAGCTAGCCCTTCAACAAGCAAAGCAAAATGGTCGCAACCAATTCGTAATTTTCGATGCTGCTCAAGGGGTTGTCGCTAGAGAAAAGTCACAAACAGAAAGAGATCTTCGTTACGCATTAAAAAATAACGAACTAAGCGCTAGTTTTCAACCGCAGGTTAATTCTGAAGGTGATATTAAAGGCGCGGAAATGCTCTGTAGGTGGAACCATAAACAAAGAGGTATGATTTCCCCAAGTGTATTTATCCCAATCGCTGAAGAATCAGGATATATTCACGAAATTGACACATGGATGTTCAAAAGTGGGGTTAAATTCATTAATAAAAATATAAACAGCTTCCATGCTGAATCCTTTAGGTTGTCAATTAATGTCTCCCCATGGCAGCTTGAAAGAGCAGACTTTATGAGCATGATCAACACGACGGTGAGTCTCAACCCACATATACCCGAATACATAACTTTAGAAGTCACAGAGACAGCCTTACTTACCGATATAAATAAAACCAAGGCAAAACTAACAGAGCTGAGGCAAATGGGTTTCAAGGTCGCTCTAGATGATTTTGGAACAGGATACTCATCATTAGCATACCTAAAGGAATTACCACTAGATATATTGAAAATTGATAAATTATTTGTTGATGAGCTTACAATAGAAAAGAGAAGCCCCTTAATAGACACCATAATGTCGATAGCAACGAATATGAACTTAAGTGTCGTCGCAGAAGGAATTGAAAATAAAATGCAACTTGAAGCCCTTGAAATAGCTAAGTGCGAAAAATTCCAAGGCTATTATTTTTATAAACCCTTACCAGTAACAGAATTCGAAGCGCTTTTGTCAAAATAGTTACTGACTTTTATATATTGAAAACAATATTTAATATTGATAAGATCACTGTCCGTAAAATTTACATACCAACATGACCAATGATGCAATTAATCAAGAGCTACAATGCAGAGCAGCAAATAAATAATAAGTTATCATCAATAAATCAGGAACATGAAAAAATACACATCACACTAAGCAGAGACAGCGTTAATTTAAAGGCCTCTGAAAGTACGATTCAAAGAAGTGCTGAACAATATAAGAAAAACAAAAAACATGATGTAGCAATATTCCTATTTTCATTTTTAAAAAACAACTATCCAAAAATATCTCATTACATTCAACTTATTCAATTATACAAAACGACGAAACAATTAGTTTCTTGTAGTGAAATAATAGATGAAGCATTAGTCAAGTTGCAGGGTGATGCAGATCAAATAAAATTAATCAATCAACTTCGAATAATACAAGAAAAACAAGGGCATTACATAGAGGCGCTTACTTGCAGAGTTTACTGTGAGTCACTATCTATAAAACAACTCAAAGCAGAGCGTCAAAACGCACATGCTGCCTCCGATGATATGGCCGTATTCAAATCTAAAGGCAGCATAGATAGCTACAAGACCAAAGATGTAGGAAATACACCGAAAGGAAATCCTATTATTGTTCTTAACTATCCCAAAATTGTTAGCTCTATAGAGCTTCTAACGTCAACAAAACATCTTACGAAAATATTAGCGAAAAGCATCCATGCAACTTTCGCTAACCCAAAGCTAAATAATCTTATTGAAAGAATATCCGATTATTTAGAAAACAACTCAACTTATAAAATAAATGAAGTAAGAGACTTAATCACAATCCAGTGAAATACCCTCGCGAATTTCAATCCGCTCGAATCACGGAGATCTCTTGACTCATTCGAAAAATACACCTTCAAAAAATACACATTTTAAAATAATCAGGTTTTAAAAAAAACTAAAAATAATTACAATGGGACATATGAATTAACAAAAACAGAGTCAGCATGCAAGTAGTAGATACATTTGAAAGGCACACCGTTAAAAGACTTAAATCACAACAGTTTAATCTGTTACCATTCAAGACTAAACGCCTTATTCACCATCTGGCCGAAGCAGGACATTATGGTAGAGACATCTTCTACAAACAAAACTACATACATAACATACTGATCCGAGACTTTTTAGAAAGTGTTTTTAAAAACATATCAACAGAATTTAAAGAAGACAACAAAACTCTGCTTTCTAGTTTCTCCAACTATTTAAAATTAATTTGGTTCCACTGCGGCATTCATAATGATCGAACTAATGAAAAGCACAAAGCAAACTTTACTAACGATGATTTAATTTCCATTTCGGAAAATGCCCTTCAAACCAACCCCGAGCACCTAGAAGGATTATTTTCTTCAGACGAATTAGTTATCATCAATAAAATTATATTCTGCCCAGAATTTGCACAATATAAAAAAACCCCCCATAAAGAAGATGATTTACTCTTAAAGTCATCTGTTAATTTTTATGACGGAAATATATCAAACAAAACCTTCGAAGAATATTTCAACAACAAATACCCAAAAAAAGACAACTCTCCCCAGTTCGGATTCAACAGTAATTTTTACCTTAATGAATGTGGCAGTATCGAAGAAAGAAGGTGGTGCGCAAATGGCATGTATTCAAAGGAGATACTAAATATAATTAAAGAGTTGGATTTAGCAAAAGAGTTCGCTGAAAATGAGGAACAAGCTAAATCTATATCCACACTAATAGATTTCTACAAGTCTGGAGAGCCATCAGACTTCGATAAGCACTCCCTTGCTTGGGTCGAAGATAAAAACTCAGAAATATACTATGTAAATGGTTTTATCGAACCATATAGTGACCCAAAAGGTATTCACTGCACATACGAGAGTATTTTAGCAATAAAAGATCACACAAAATCTTCAAGAATAGAAACGCTTTGTGAAAACGCAGATTTTTTTGAAGAAATACTGCCAATAGATGATAAATACCGTAGAACAGAAGTATCAGGAATGTCAGCTTCAGCAAGTATCGTATTATCTATGTCAGGAGATTGTGCACCCGCAACACCCCTCGGCATATGTTTGCCGAATTCTGAACGCATTAGAGAGAATGTAGGCAGCAAATCAGTTGTCTTTAGCAACGTAGGAGGTGGTACTAGTGCCGCAGACGAAGCTGAAGTCCACGAATTCATGGAAAACACATCTTTAGCTAACGAAGTAGTAAAATTAGCCGGAGCAGCTTCAGAGATTCACACTGATCTCCATGAGTTACTTGGACATGGGTCAGGAAGACTTGCTAAAGGAAAAAGCATAAAAGACCTCGATGACCTTTACTCAATTATAGAAGAAACTAGAGCGGATCTTGTTGGTCTATATTTTATAAGAAACCCCAGGATTTATGAACTGGGATTACTTTCCAATATAGCTGAGGCCAATGCGTACTATCAACATTACATAACTAACGGATTAATTTACCAACTCAAACGAGTTGAGCCAGGGAAAACGATCACTCAAACTCACATGAGAAATAGACACTTGATCTCTAGTTGGGCTATAGCGAAAGACACTAAATCTGAAGCGATAAGAGTATCATCAGTTAGAAACAAGAAGTTTTTTACTGTAACAAATCACGACAAACTCCAAGAAATCTTTGGTGATATGCTGTTCGAAATACAGCGTATCAAGTCAGAAGGAGACTATGTCGCAGCAAAAGCCCTAATAGAGTCTTATGGCACAACAATAGATCAAACGCACCATAAAGAGGTGCTAGAGAGATATAAAACAATAAATTACTCAATATTTACAGGTTTTTTAACTCCACAATACAGAATGGTGGCAGACTCTTCAGGTGTTCTTGATGATATTGTTTCAGAAACATATAATGATTTTGTTGAAGAACAACTCGCATTATCAGAAAAATACCGCGCTTAAAAAAGGTACAGAAGAGGGGAGCTAATTGTTTCCCCTTTACTTTACTGTGAATATCATTAAGTTATTAAACTAACTTAAGCAATACAAACCACTGCATATGCCAAAAACAATAAACAGATCTGACGTCCATCATGAGTTAGGTATGCAATTTTATCAGTCATTAAAATTGATATCTTCAGGATATCCTGAGGAAGAAGTAAAAGCCTGCGAACATATACGTAGAGAAATCTTCAATAAAACTAAAGCTAAATGCCTAAATGACTCCCCAAACTGCACAGAAGATGACTGGAAAAAAGCAATAAATATTGTTGCTCATATAATTTAGCCCACATACAACATAAAGTAACACCTAGTTCGCACCGATATGCCCTATGTAGATAAAATCTATTTTCAGGGCGCACTATGTTTTACCCAATCACGACTGATCTTGTCTCCACAATACCTTCTGAAAAACATTCAGATATCCATCTACTAGATATTGAAAATTCATCAGCGCACATAACTGAAACGATGATTAAAAACAGGAAGTCATTGTTTGTAATATGTGCCAGCAAAACTCAAACATACGCCATCCAAAATATAATGGCACTCGCAAATTTATTAAATGTTGATGTTGCTGTAGATTCATTTACCGGAATAGACGCAGATAAGGCAGATAAAAGGTTTTTAATTGTGTTCGACAACCTGATCAGTCATTGCAAAAAAATTGAAACGACTTGTCTTTATACAAAAGATAAAGCGTTTAAAAAAGAATTCTTAGACCAATCCAGTCAGTATAAAGGCATATTTACAACATCAAATGGTGATTGTGCTTTTAATCTTGACCGCCTACAACACATCCTGGTTTCTAAATTAAACAGTAAATTAGCAAAAAGATATCTCAAAACTTTAAAACAACATAATAGGTCATTTTTAAAAAGGTAACTTTTACAATATGCTTAGGACAATAATAAACAAGACCCCAAACATATGAAAAATAAAATATCAGCACAAGACGTAAATAAAAAGGCGTGGGGAAAAGCTCTATCTGAAATTTTCTTTATTTTACTATATGTAACCTTCCTGTATGGCGCTTTCGAGTTAGCTCTAGTAGTTGCAGAATACGCCAGTGAACGCTTTCATGTCCCTCTAAAGGTTGCTGAGTCAATATCATTTATTCTTCTCATGATAACAATTATAGGAACGTTCTTTTTAAAAGCCCATTACAAAGAACAATTACTAAAAGAAATTAACCAATAAAGAAATCAATTTATATTGCACTGCTACTACCGTGGTAACACTAGTAACCAAGCAATTTTCGTTTTGAGCTAATACCTTCAGTTTATTTTTATTCAACGATACAATGTCCTCTTACTTCTAACTGGGAGGCATTTATGAAGCATCAAGAAAATATTACACAGTATTACAATATAAACGCCAAATCATATATCAAAGAGACTATCAATATTGATATGTCAGAAAACTTTGATAAATTCATGGGCATATTACCTAGCAACGGAGCAATATTAGACGTTGGCTCTGGCTCCGGACGTGATTTAAAACGTTTTTCAGAAAGAAAACGGTTCGCAACTGGTATTGATATAAGCCAAGAGCTCGTTAATGCCGCTCAAGAATATTCAGGTTGTCAAGTCAGATTGAAATCAGTCCTCGACCTAAATGAGGACAGCGCCTATGCGGGTATTTGGTGTTGCGCATCCCTCTTGCACCTTACGAACGATGAATTTATCAAAGCCTTAAAGGTCATGTATATAGCTCTAGAGGATAATGGAGTAATACTGATTTCAGTTAAAAAGGGAGATAAAGAAACGATAGATGCATTAGGTCGATATATGAACTATTACCAGGAAGATTTTATTAAAAAGGAAGCCGTTAAAGTTGGGCTGGAAGAAATAGATTTCTGGGAAACCCCACACGCCATTGCCAGCAGAAACGAAAGTTTCATTACATTTATCTTTAAAAAGAATATTATATAAAGAAGAGAGTAGCTTATGAATCCGATAAAGTTTTTACTAATTTCAGTCATTAGGTTTTATCAAAAATTTCTGTCAAAACACAAAGGCTTTACTTGTGCTCATCTTGCACATAAAGGTGGAGTATCATGCTCAACAGCTGTAGCCAGTATCATCAATACTAAACCTATGTCGCAATGGGCTAAGTTAAGCAAACAACGGTTAAAAAGTTGCAGAATAGCCCATGAGGACGATGAAAAACACAGAAGGAGGAGTAAGGATAGAGGTTGCGGTGACTTAGGTGGTTGTTGCCCTCACCACTGCGACGACGTATTTGGTTCGTTTGACCTCTAGTAGATAAGCCCAGGTTCATTCATTGACTCTAGGATATCGAGGAATTCTTCATAGTCAATTTCCTCCAAATTAGGAGTATCTGAGTTCTCTAATGGATCTTGCTCAGCCATAATTACACATTCCTTTTTTATATTGATGTTTCTCAAAACCCTTACTAAATAGTCGCTACAGAGGGGGGGTTAAATAAATCAAGGGGTGCAGTATGAATTGTAAGGAAAAAATCCCCCCTCTCGGGATTACTTAATTGTACTTTTAAAATAAAATATATTTACTTGGCTTTATATCCCAAGTTTTTGCAAGTTCTTTGTGAACTTGACTATCTTATTTTTATAAGACAGATCGATTAATTTCGGTATATGTATGTTTTTACATACATCTATTAGCTTTGGATTTACTTCCATCGCTTTTTTTTGTCCAAAGGAAACTGAAAATGATGGAAATTCACTTACCCCAATCCCAGTTTAGGCGCAGCTTAAACTCAATCATGAAAAAATTTGAAAATGGCACTCTAGATGTTGTTTTTATTTCCGTTAAGGGCGTAAAAAAATATACGGCGGTTAGCCATGAAAGATATCAGGAATTGTCAAATAAACTTAGTAGTTTAGAACATGAATTATTAAAATAATATATTATAAGGAAAATAAATTTAATGAGATAATATATTGCCAAGAGCAACCCTATTAATATTGTCATCCTTAATATAACGCCTTACATGAATTTAAAACAATTAAGCAAACTAAAGTTCTCTACATTGTTCCTAGAGTACCATTGTGAGCAAACAGCTCTGAACGTATTCAAAACTCCTTCTCGTTATGAAATAATCGAGGCGATGGAGCCCCTTCAAATTCCTGAAGATAATTGCATTATTCTTCCTGCCATTCAGCTTCCCGCATATGATTGCGAAGAATTAATTATTAATGCTGTCGTTAAAACTGACTATAACCTAAGCGATAGAGAGTTCCACACTAAATTAATGTCAAACATTCTACTAGAATCATTAAAGAACCCATCCACCAGACTCTGTAGCCCTTTAATTTTCACTAGAGGAAAAAAAGATTCTGACAAATATTTATATAAAATGGGCGAGGGCAGTTTAAGTCGATATATTAGTAAAAAACATCTTCAGAATATCCAAAAAATTCTGCACATTTCATTGTTAACAGAGATGTTCCTTGTACCAGACAGAAAGCAGTTATTACACCTGAAAAAGTAATTCTCATTTCTTTAGCGTAATCAATAATATTAAACAATTTTACTATGTGTGACTATGTTATTTATATTTCTTAGCACATTGACAGACATGACTCGAAATCAAGCATCAGAAAAACAAGTAGTATTCATTGATATGGATGACACCCTTTGTGACTTCACAGGCGCTCACAGGAAGGCTGTTGAGGCAAATCCTAAAATCCAATACCCACAGTCTCAGTTTGACTTTTTTCGCAACCTAAAGCCCCTCAAAGACGCAGTTTTTGCAATGGATTATTTGCTCAACAGTGATAAGTACGACCCATACATTTGCACGGCTCCATCAGTGAAAAACCCACTCTGCTATTTAGAAAAAAGACTGTGGGTAGAAGATTACCTTGATAAGGCTTATCTCGAAAGATTAATTATATGCCCTAACAAATCTCTTGTTAAAGGACACTTTTTAATTGATGACTGCGATTCTGGTAAAGGCCAAGATGGTTTTGAAGGCGAGCTTATCCAATTCGGTACAGAGCGATACCCTGATTGGAAAGCCGTTTTAAAATATCTAAAAGAAAAATAAAGTACCGAGATTAACTAAATGACTAGCTACTGGCTAATAAAGGCATTGCAATGAGAAAGTAAAAATAAGAGTGTATTTCTAATTCGATCTTTGCTAAATTAGTGAATTAACCGTGAGTTACATCAATGCACTCGAAAAAGGCCAATGAATACATGACTGATAATAAGAATAATGTAGTTGCTCTATTTGAAAACAGTCAAAAACCCTCTTATTTCGATGAGGTCTCTGATCTTCACCACGCATTAGATATGCTAGAAACGCAAATTGAAAATATTCAAAATTTTGGTGATCTAGGTAAAGATAGAGCCATCAGCCTTGCTAGGGAAAATATACTTGCTGCAAAACAAGCATCTGAAAAAATAGAAACATTAGCAAAGAAAAGAATAAATCAGAAATGAAAATAAACTTACCCAAAAAAAATCAAATCGAGGGTATTACTACTATTATCGTATTACTCTTTATTTTCACGTTAGTAATTGCCTTCTTTCCTGACTTACATTCAATCCCATCTACAAATAACTAACAACTCAGTGTAGGCCAGATATGCCCTTTCTTTATCATTGCAATTAACACATTAGCCAGTGTTATAGCATCAGATTCTGCATTGTGTTGAGGTTGGTGTAATTCGACACCATAATAATTACACGCTTTTTTTAAACCAGAACGCTTTCCATTTGTCTTGTTATGCCCAAAACGATGATAATCAGCAAGATTAATTAACCCATTATGGAAAGGATATTTCAATCCTTTAGCGAGGTAATCTTCACGCATCCATTTAGGCTCATCACCCCAGGCGACAATTGGATTCCATCTATTCCCGATCCCCCACTTATCACGCATAATATTACTTACATGCTCAAGCGATAAACCCTGATTTGATAGCTGCTTTTGCGTTATACCAGTTAGTTCAGTGCAAAAATCCGTTACTTCATGACGATCATTCTTTACAAAATAACAACCCGATCTTTCGATGGTCAAACTATCGACATCAATCAGTGCTAAACCAAATTGAAAAATTTCTTTTGTTTGCTGCCTTTGAAATTTAGAATCATCCCAACACGACAATTCAGTATCGATTGCTAGAATACGTTTTTTTGACATTTGAATAACCTCATAGTATTTTAAAATGACATTATCATGACCTTTTTAAAAACTAAAATTATTAATCAGCATGACAATAAATTGCATAATAGTAATTTAAGTAAAATAGCGTTAAAGATTAAACTGCTCACAAATCACACTCATCGTATTACACTATGAACTCAAGAATTTGTTTATTTGTTTTGGTCACTCTTGCTGGTATTGGAGGATATTTCATACACCTTCAATACTATTTAAAATCAATCTCAAACCCCTATCCATTAATCATAATTTTCTTCATCTCCTTATTGCTTGCTCTTGGGAATGAAGTCAGATCAGGTGTATCCAAGCTAACACTTGCCGGATTAGGCGCTACGATGCTGTACTTTAACATGGGAACAGAAATAGCCATATTTGCAAGAGAGATAGTCTTGAACTTAATTGCCGAACATATAGTAAACGCTCCATATGAAATCCAAACCCAAATTGGGGAAGAATACATAATGGCAGCTAAGAATAAAATCGTTTCTGTCGGAGCATGTATGGGTGCAGGGTTGATAATATCGAAAGTTGTTTTCTATAACTTATTTAGACGTTTGTTTTTTGTTTTATTAAATTTACCTAACTCAAAACTCTCTCTTTGTCCTACTTGCGAGAGAGAATTGGAATAAGAATTCATTCACCTTTAACTGGTTTTCATTTCAAGCCAGAGAATATCAACAGCATGAGACTCTTTAGCGGCACATCCCATAATGGCCGAAAATTCGATTTTTGCGAAGGCCTGTTTTGACGGTATATAAGAGTAATGCACCTCCTTGCAGTTTCGCTGTCGTTCATGGCACTCCTTAGGTTAGAGGCAACACTATCACCGACTGGCATCAATATTTCCTTAACACCAAGTATGCCAGTTACTTAATCATCCGTAGACAAAGAAAAGTTACGGATTATTCATACCTTGCTATATTGACTAAAATCAAAAAACAGATAGCAGGATCATGGCAAAAACAATTCCAACCAACTTGATTAGGTTAAACCCCCATTTATCAGTGTATGTAGAGTACAGAATTGAAAAACCGCCAGACATACAAACTGAATAAATGTCTTTTTATATTGTTTATAAATCCCCTTTTCAGCACAACTCTTAATTTGTAATATTTGTTCGGAAGTTAAAGCCTGTTCGTTCAAAGTTTTACGGGTGAACATAGAATTCTCAATTAAATCCATTTTTAAAAAAAACACATGATACCAATAATAAAATATCCGCAATACAATAATGATTTTAAACGCTTGACTCTGTTTTTAAAATCATTATTGTAGATTTCAGTTACCAAACAACACATACCGCCGACCAAACACCATGGAGATAATTATGAAAACTGATTCAAATAAAGAAAAAGCATTAAGCGCAGCACTAAGCCAAATTGAACGCCAATTCGGTAAAGGCTCTATCATGAAATTAGGTGACAATATTTCAATGAATGTTGAAACCATTTCTACGGGCTCTCTTGGGCTAGATATTGCATTAGGTGCTGGTGGCCTACCCATGGGGCGAGTAGTTGAAATTTATGGCCCTGAAAGCTCAGGTAAAACAACATTAACTTTAGAAGTGATTGCAGAAGCTCAACGAAAGGGAAAAATATGTGCATTTGTTGATGCAGAACATGCATTAGACCCAATATATGCAGAGAAACTTGGCGTAGATATAAACTCATTACTTGTCTCACAACCAGATACTGGAGAACAAGCCCTAGAGATTTGCGACATGTTAACAAGTTCAGGCGCAGTCGACGTCATTGTAGTTGATTCAGTAGCAGCTTTAACTCCAAAAGCGGAGATAGAAGGAGACATGGGTGACTCACACATGGGACTTCAGGCACGAATGCTATCTCAAGCGATGCGTAAATTAACAGGTAACTTGAAAAAAACTAATACTATGATAATTTTCATCAATCAGATCCGTATGAAAATAGGCGTCATGTTCGGATCACCAGAGACGACCACTGGTGGTAACGCACTAAAATTCTACGCTTCAGTGCGATTAGACATCCGCCGAATAGGTGCTGTAAAAGCTGGTGATGAAATTATAGGTAATGAAACTCGTGTAAAAGTGGTTAAAAATAAAATCGCTCCACCATTTAAACAAGCAGAGTTTCAAATCTTATATGGCGAGGGCTTTAATCGCCTAGGTGAAATAGTAGAACTTGGTGTTAAGCACGAATTCGTTGAAAAGGCCGGAACATGGTACTCTTGTAATGGCGAACGCATCGGGCAAGGAAAGGCGAATGCTGTTAAATACTTAAGTGAG
>Ga0105359_10001082_pt1 | contig 22975 bp, 15 predicted proteins | sample GOMGulsemesocosm_6_FD_83659 | JGI IMG/M metagenome (GOLD analysis project Ga0105359, IMG submission 83659) | Methane-oxidizing microbial communities from mesocosms in the Gulf of Mexico - GOM8C Gulf of Mexico | ecosystem: Environmental > Aquatic > Marine > Cold seeps | place: Gulf of Mexico...
CCTTTTAGGGTTCTAATTGATTAATTTAAATACGTTGTACTGCTTGGTTGGTGATAATATATCCAAATAATGTTGCGTCAACAAATGATAAAATGTAATATTTCACATTAGAAAAACTAATAAGTAGAGGGGGCGCAGTGTCTAGAAGATTACCACCATTAAATTCTTTAAAAGCTTTTGAAACTGCTGCTAGACATCTGAGTTTTACGAAGGCTGCAGAAGAGTTATTTGTTACGCAAGCCGCAGTTTCACACCAGATTAAGGCCTTGGAAGATAATTTATCTATAAAATTGTTTAGACGAAAAAACCGCGCTTTGATGTTGACGGATGAAGGGCAGTCTTATTATTTGGATATTAAAGACACCTTTGTTGCATTGTCAGATGCCACAGAAAAACTATTGTCAAAAACCGCTAGTGGTTCATTAACTGTTGCTTCGCAGCCAAGTTTTGCTATTCAGTGGTTAGTTCCCCGACTTTCACAGTTTAGTGAACTGCATCCTGAGATAGATGTTCGAATTAAAGCCATAGATCTTGATGAGGGCTTTTTAGTCGATGATGTGGATATTGCTATTTATTATGGACGTGGAAACTGGCCAAGCGTTCAAGCTGATAAACTGCGAAATGAATATATGATCCCAGTATGTTCTCCCGCGTTATTATCGGGCGATAAACCATTAAATAAGCCGTCAGATCTTAATCATCATACGCTGCTGCATGACCATTCCCGTAAAGACTGGAAGCAATGGTGTAGAAATGCAGGCGCACCTAATGTGAATGTGAATCAAGGACCTGTGTTTAGTTTGTCGTCCTTGGTACTTCAAGCCGCTATTTATGGTCAGGGTGTTGCGCTAGGCTATAGTGTTTTTTCTCGTCCTGAAATTGAAGCCGGAAGATTAGTGTGTCCCTTTGAAGAAGTGTTACTGAGCAAAGATGCTTACTATATAGTGTGTGAAGACAATCAAAGTGAACTCGGTAAAATAAAGGCATTTAGAGAGTGGATGCTTAACTTATTTGCACAAGAACAAGAAAGCAGCCGATTACCGGGGGCCCAGCATGGTTAATGGATTGAGCGCTAATAAGTTATCATCATGTATGTGGGTCTTTATTGCGCTTAACGGTGCTTTTTTTGTTGGGTTAAGCGCTTATGCTAGCCACAGCGTTGTATTGAATGAATCAGCGCATTTATTATCTGTGTATCACAAAGCAAGTTTGCAACATGCGCTGCATTTAATCGCGCTATTAGCACTGGTTATTTGCCGCTTATCTATTGTAAGTCGTTGGTTAACCGCTAGTATGGCTTTTTTCAGTGCCGGGATCGTGTTTTTTAGCTACACCTTGTATCTATTTAGCCTCAGTGGCGTTAAAATTGCCGGCTTTTTAACGCCCATCGGCGGCGTTTGTTTTATATTTGGTTGGTTATCACTTGCTGGCTTAGCTTGGCAAGGTAAACGCTCTGGGGAGCATTTGAATGAATAGTGGTTTGTTACTATATTGTCGCCGTGGTTTTGAAAAAGAATGTGCGGGCGAAATAGGGCAATTAGCCGGTGAACAAGAAGTTTACGGTTATTGTGTAGTTAAAGATGATTCAGGTTATGTAAATTATATTACACCGGATTTAGAACAAGCGGATAAGTTAGCTAAAAATATCGCCTTTAATCAATTGGTATTTGCACGCCAAATGATTGTAGTCGTTGCTAAGTTAGAAAACTTACCTAGTGATGACCGCGTATCAGCTATTTTAGAACAAACAACATCTCTGCCCCAGTGTGGTGATATTCGCGTTGAAACACCTGATACTAATGAAGCTAAAGAGTTGTTAGGCTTTTGCCGTAAATTTACGGTGCCACTGCGTGGTGCACTACGAAAACAAGGCACGCTTACCGTTAAAGAACATAACAAGAAGCCAGTGATGCATTTAATGATGCTGGATTCAGGTAATGGTTATTTAGGGTATTCATACACAGATAATAATTCGCCAAACTTTATGGGCATTTCGCGTTTAAAATTTCCAAGTGAAGCGCCAAGTCGTTCGACATTAAAACTTGAAGAAGCGATTTTATTATTTTTACCAAAAGACACCATCGAAAAGCGTATGCATTCAGGTATGACGGCGGTTGATTTAGGAGCCTGTCCCGGTGGCTGGACTTATCAATTAGTGCGTCGTGGTTTATTTGTTAGTGCGATTGATAATGGACCTATGGCGCAATCATTAATGGATACTGGACAAGTTACACATCACATGGCTGATGGTTTTAAGTTTCAACCCGAGAGAACCGTTGATTGGATGATATGCGACATGGTTGAAAAACCAATTATGGTGGCAGATCTTATGTCTGATTGGTTGGTAAATGATTGGTGTCGTGCAACTATTTTTAATCTAAAGCTTCCGATGAAGAAACGTTTTGTTGAAGTCTATAAATGCTTAGAATTAATTGAAGAGAAACTGCGAAAAGCTGGACTTGCTTATAATTTACAATGCAAGCATCTGTATCATGATCGTGAAGAAGTAACAGTGTCGATTGAGCTATTAGAATCACGCTCTCGTTAATTAATTTTTCTCTATAAAAAACGGCTAATTGATTACTCAATAAGCCGTTTTTTTGTATGTGTTACACATTAATTATTATAGACGTTCTAACATAGCTGCTGTGAAATCAGTGGTACCGTGTGTGCCACCTAAATCGGCAGTTGTACGATCGCCTGATGCGATGACATCTTTTAGTGCTTCACGGATCTTTTCTGCTTTGTCACTCATGCTTAAATAATCTAGCATTTGAATCGATGCCAAAATAACAGACGTTGGGTTTGCAAGGTTCTTGCCTGCAATATCAGGTGCACTGCCGTGAACAGCTTCAAAAATAGCAGCATTCTCACCAATGTTTGCGCCTGGCGCCATGCCTAACCCACCAACTAAACCAGCACACAAATCAGATAAAATATCACCGAACAAGTTAGTGGTTACAATAACGTCAAACTGCTCAGGGTTCATTACTAATTGCATACAGGTATTATCAACGATCATTTCTGCTGATTCTATCTCCGGGTAACGTTCGCCAACTTCGCGTGCAACGTCTAGGAATAATCCTGATGTAGATTTTAAGATGTTTGCTTTATGCACCGCTGTAACTTTCTTACGGCCTTCTTTACGTGCTAATTCATAAGCAAAGGTCACAATCTTTTCAGCGCCTTCACGCGTTACAATGCTTGTGGCTTCGGCAGTTAAGCCATCTTCACTTACAATTTGGCCTGCGCCTGAATACATGCCTTGGGTGTTTTCACGTACAGTAATGATATCAATGTTTTCGTATCTTGCTTTGGTACCCTTAAATGAAATTACCGGACGCAAGTTAGCATATAAACCAAACTGTTTACGAAGACTGACATTGATCGAAGTAAAACCTGCACCAATTGGTGTGGTGAGTGGGCCCTTTAATGTGATCTTATTTTTGGCAATCATGTCTAATGTTGATTGTGGTAACAATTCATCAGTTTCTTCTAATGCAGCTAGGCCTGCTGTGGCAAATTCGTAATTAAAATCACAGCCTACTTTATCTAAAATTTGTAGCGCTGAATCGATAATGCTAGGTCCGATGCCATCGCCGGGAATTACTGTGATTGTTGTTTTTGTCATGATAGTGCCTTAAATGATGCGAATCGTGGCAATTAAGTCGCTAACTGCCATGATGTGTTATAAAAAAATCGACATATTATAACAAGGTATCTAGCACTTTTTAGGCTTTGTATCTCATCAATTAGTATAACTTTGTTATAGCTCACAAACCGGATGGTTAGATAACGCTAATTGTTGAAGTGCATGTAGCTCTTTAGGCTGGAGTCTTAAGTCTCGACAAATTGCTACCCACTTATTATCAAATGATAGTGTTGTTATATCCACACCATGAAAAACGCCATGGGTTAAATAAATGGCCAGTTCAAAGCCTGATATTAATTCTTTATCTGCGGGGCTTTGAGGAATTTGAGGATCAACAAGACAAGTAAATGCTTTCATCATGACTTTTTGCGGCGCCCAAACTTTGGCTAAGGCCATGCTTATTTTTTGTTGTTTAGGACTATTGTTTAGTCCCACTAAGCTGTAACCATGATAGAGGTGACATTTATCTAAATCGTATTGTTGATTTTGTTTACCATTAATAACGCGAGGTTCTAAATAAAGGGGGGCTAAATTTAATAAAGTAAACATGGCCAGTTGAGCAGGCAGCACATGAGAAAAGTGCGCTGAAATGTGATGACTCAATGACACTGCACAATCAATTTTTTGTTTAAGGTTAAATGCATTGGCAAACTTAAAATGACTAAGTTGGGCATCTAGAGCCAACCTACTTAATATGGGTCTTACTTGCGTAAAACCTGTCATTTGTATTGCATGATAACTACTATTGAATTTACTTGTTGGATATTGACTTTGCAAATACTGAATAAGATTTTCTCCCAGTACAGGCTGCTGACCAATAAGTTGACTAATAAGGGTTTTACTGGGTAAGTGAGTGCTTAGTTCATTAAGTAGTAAGGTAAGATCTTCAGTGGGTTTCAATCGCTGCGTTTGGTCGCTGATATCTTCTAAGGGGGCGTCAATATATTCGCCTAAATAATGGTTAAGCACGCGCTGTGTAATGAAAGAAGGTGGTGCAATATAGTGTTGCTGAAAATCCCAAGGATGATGTTGTGCGCAATCATCAAGTACCAATTGTCCCTCTTCAAGCGTAAAAGGGGTGCAGTGAATTTGATTATCAAGTGCATTCGTATGAGTTATTAGGGCATATTGCTTTTTATTGAGTTTATAAATAAAACCGGGCAGTGGTTTATCAACTAATTCTATGAGTGTGTTAAGGATTGAAATATCGAACAAATGTTGATGTTTAACCAGAAAACTTAATGCTTGTTTAATTTTATAGCCCGAGCGCTTTGCACGTGGTGATATTAGCTCAACAAATCGATTAATTAATCCTAATATTCTGACATTAGTGTCTAACTCAGCGCCTTTAAGTTGCCTTGGAAAGCCACTACCGTTGATGACTTCACGGTGATTTAACACGAGCTGAAGTGCTGCACTATCAATAATATGATATTTATTGAGTAATTGAGCGCTCGCCTTGGGATATTGCTGGAAACACTTTTTTTGCTCTGGTGTTAATTGTTGTTTAAATAATATGTCATTCAACGGCTTTGCAGATAACAATAAACTGGTATTCATGGTTAATGCGGCGCTAATGACTAAGCGAGCATGTTGCCCGTGGTATTTAAATTTATGACAATATTTGGCGGCGATAATGCCAGCGCAAAAAACCTGATTAGTATGGGGTAAAAAAGTGGCTGGAAATCGCATTGCTTGTGCCAGAACGAGATCTGAATTTTCTTCGTTGAGAGAGTAAAGCCAGTCACTTAATACTAGGATTTGTGCTTTAAACCGATTGATGGCTCCTAAAGATAGCGCAGAAGATAATTTGGAAAATGCAATATCGAGTTGCTGTTGCTGTGCGTTGCACTTGGCGAGAAGTGCTACAGGCTCTTTAGGCGTGGTCATGTAATTTACGATTCCTTCGCAGGTCTGGAGTATGCATAATTACGCAAGTTGATGCCTAATGCAATATCTTGTTTTAGTAAAACAAGTCGATAACTTATTTGTGCTAATTCTTTGTTTTTATGAAGTTTAACTAATAGTTTATGCTCGGGGGCAATAGTGGAAAAAGCAGTTTTTAAATCAGCAAACTCACTTAATATCGCCAGTGCAGCTTTGGGGCCCATACCACTAATGCCAGGAATTTTATTGCCACTTTGTCCCACAATACTCCAATAGTCGATGAGCTGTTGAGGACGTACTGAAAACTTCTTGTAAACTTGTTCATGGTGGACCCATTGACCCGAAAAATGATCCCAAATATTGATCCCTTGTGGAATGAGCTGCCAGAAACCGCTATCGGTAGATACAATAGTACATTGATGTTTATGTTGTATTATTTTATGAGCCAAGGTGGCAATGATATCATCGGCTTCATCGTGCTCTGGTGTAATCGAGGCAATGCCTTGTTCTTGCCATTGCGCAATGATTGTAGGTAATAGTTGTTTTAAATCATCAGCCATGGGTTTTCTGTTGGCTTTATAATCGGCATAAAATTGCTTACGCCAATTATCACCATCACCATCAAATACTGCAACAATATGAGAAGGGCGATGGCCCTTGATTAACTTGTTTAATGCTTGCAGGGATAAGCTTAGTAGCTGATTGGAATCTATTTTTTCAGTTTTTGAAAAACCGCGTAACGCGCCGTCAATGCGCCGAATGAGATTAAGCGCATCAACAATTACAACATGAATGGGGGTATTATTGGTCATTTTTTAATATTTTATAACATGGTTGGTAAGCCGAGCCCGGCAATTTCATGCGGTATTGAGCCACAAAACTCTCCAATAATATATCCATTTTTTCCATTAATGAAGGATCGCCAGTGAGTTGATACACTCCTTGCTCTTTGATAGCCATAATACTTTCATGTTTTACATTACCTGCCACAATACCAGAAAAAGCACAGCGTAAGTTTGCTGCTAGTTGCTGAATATCTTGGGTCGGGCGTAAACTCAGCTGACTCATGTTGTCATGTGTTGGCTCAAAGGGCTGTTGAAATTGCAAAGGAATGTGTAAGCTCCAATTAAATCGATAGGAGTCTTCACGGGCTTTGCGATAGGCACGAACATCGCTCATGCCTTGCTTAATTAACTTCCCTACTTGCTGTGGGTTGTTAACCACAATAGTATATAAATCTTGAGCTTGTTGGCCCAAAGTTGCCCCGATAAAATGATCAATCTGCCTGAAGTATTCCTCGCTCTCAATAGGTCCCGTTAATACTAATGGAAAGGGATAATCTTTATTCTTAGGATCGAGTAAAATCCCTAATAAGTAGAGTAATTCCTCTGCCGTTCCTGCTCCGCCAGGGAAAATAACAACGCCATGACCAACACGAACAAATGCCTCTAATCGTTTCTCAATGTCGGGTAAAATTACCAGTTCATTAACTATTTGATTAGGCGGCTCTGCGGCAATAATCGATGGCTCTGTTAATCCTATATATCGGCGTTGCTCTACTCGCTGTTTTGCATGGCCAATCGTTGCTCCTTTCATCGGCCCTTCCATTGCGCCAGGACCACAACCAGTACAGATGTTCAATTGACGCAGCCCCAACTCATAGCCCACATTACGGGTATATTGGTATTCAATATCATTAATCGAATGTCCGCCCCAACAAACAACAATATTAGGATCGATAGGGTCGGTAATTAATTTGGCATTACGTAGGCTTCGAAAAACGCGATTGGTAATTAGCTGCCCATCATCATCAATATTGATCAAGTCCTGAGGATAATGATCACTTAGATAAACGATGTCGCGCAGGGTTGAAAAAAGGTGTTCTTGCAGGCCGATAATAATGTCGTCATCAACAAACGCTTCTTTGGGAGGATTGATCAAGGCAAGTTGAGCGCCGCGTTCTCGCACGACGACTTCAATGTCAAAGTCGCTGTGCTTTTCAAGTAGCTGATCGGCGTTGTCTGTTTGGATGCCTGAACATAAAACGGCGAGGGCGCACCGTCTAAATAATTGGTAATGAGTTGAGTTGACGCTTTTTTGCAAGCGTGCTGCTTCTAATTGGGATAGTTGTTCTAAACTGCCTCTTGGGCTTATTTTGATAATCATATACGCTCCTTGTCAGTAAGAGGGCGTTATTTTAATGCACCAAAATATCTATAAAGAACAACGTCCATTAATTACTATACACATAAGTTAGCCAAACACGAATGATAAAGAGAGCGTCTAAAAAATCCTAACTTGGTCTCTTCCTAGCTTTTTAGCTTGATAAAGGGCTTTATCTGCGCGATCAAAACTGGCTTTTCGATCAAGATCATTTGATTTAACCCGTGTCGCGCCCAGTGATATGGTAATTTGAACTTTCGTATTTTTAAACTTGAAAGGAATAGATTTAATACGTTCACGAACACGGTTAAGTACATTATTAATTGAAGCAGATGATAAGTTAGGAATTAAAAATACAAATTCTTCACCGCCAAACCGGGCAATAAATTCACTTTCGCGCAGAGACTTCCCTAAAGAAGAAGCAATCACTTGTAATGTTTTGTCTCCTGCACTATGCCCATATTTATCATTAATTGTCTTGAAATGATCGATATCAGCAACGACAACCCACAACGATTGATTAGATGATTTTGCATATTGAAAACGAGACTCAAATTCTGTTTCTAATGCTTTACGGTTAGGTAACTTTGTTAGCGAGTCTTGCATGTTAATAAGTTTTTGCTGCGCTAATTGTGAGTGGTAACTTTTTGCTTCTTTTTCTATATGTTCTAACTTAGAGGTCAGTTGCGCAATTTGATTTTGCTGAGCTGCCATCATTTGTTGATCAAAGTGGGCTTTATCGCTCATGGCTGAATTGAGTTGAGCAATTTCTTTGGTAAATACCTTGTCATCATTTTCTGATAATTCGATACGCTGGGACATGTCAGATAAATTTTGTAGATGCTTATTGGCACTTTTATCCCATAGTTGACGTTGGTGTGCTGAAGATTCAGAAAGCTTTTTAGTGACTTGTGTAATGCCATTAATATCATCAATTTCTTGGTGAATAGTTTCTAAAAAGTACTTTGAATTCTCTTTTTCATATTCGATGCTTTTTAGCAATAAAATAACGACATCTTCAATATTTACTAACAAGGCGCCAGACGAATCTACATCGGGTAGAGCCATTGTTAATTCGTTCAAACTTGCATGTAGTTTGTAATGAATATTAATATCTTTATATAAAGCCGCTAATCGCTTCTTATAGGTATTAATTAATTCACTCTGGGTATTTTTGCATTGGTTCAAATCTTCACTTAGAGATTTATTTATCTGCGAATAACGCGTGATAAGCGCTTCTAATTGAATAACATAAGCGCTTAAAGATGACGATTGTAAGTCTATAACGGTGTTATCTTCACTGAATTTACTATGTGGTGCTAGTTCATGCGCTAACTGCTTAAGGATGGTGTTTTTTTCAAGTAAAAACATTGATAGTTGTTGCTTGAATTCTTCAACATCGATAGGAGACTCATCATCAATTTCATGATCGAAAACTAATGACAATAGTTGCTCATCAATGGATGATTGCTGTAGTAATATATGTAATTCTCTAAATAACTCAGTTAACACAATGTTGCCTTATTACTGTTTGTCAAAGTGAGGAATAGTTAGCCATGAAATATTATTCTTAATGCCAGTTTCAATTGTTAGCATATTATTGTGAGCCAAATTTAGCCATTCTTTACGCGTCGCACAGGTAAATAGTGCAGTCGAGTTGCCATCTTTTTCACTTAATACCAGCCAGTTTTCACTGGCAACAACGCTGCTGTTTTCACGAACAGCGCTGAGTGCTGTTAATGATAAGTTTATGATATTTTTGGCTTGAATCAAGTTTAGTGCCGCTTTTTGCGGTGTACGTTTTACAGCGCCTAACAGAACTGGGTGATTGTGAGTGTTAGATATTAGCTGTTGTGGCATTAGCTTGGTATAACAGTCCATCAATAAACTGAAGCGTTGCTCTATAGTGTGCATGGTATCAGGGGTTTTGGCAAAAATAAATGTATCTTCACTTACTTGATAAAAAGGTCGACCAACGAACGTACTCAGTCCGTGTACAAGTTTTTCTTTAAGTTCATTAGCTTTATCAAGTCCCATTAAGTGAATAAGGGAATTAATGATGGGTAGCTCAATCGCAATGATATATTGGTTTTTAATGAATTTCTCATTGGTTATTTGAAGCAATAATTTTTCATCATGCAAGGAAATGAACGCCGAACCAGCATAGCGACTAGTGGATGATTTTAATAATTTAGAATGATTGTAACTGCGTTTGAGGAAAATAATCAGAACAACAATTAAACCACTACACATCAGCAAAACTAACTCTAAAAATGACAGTGTTTGCTCCTGCTGAGTGATAATGAAACTGCTCTCATTGATTTTACTGCGAAAGTCTGCCAATTTTGCCCGTAATTTTACATGGTCAGCAACAGGCCTTTCAGCTTTATTATTTAGCTTCTCTTCTAATGTTTTAGTCAATGTATCTTTAAGTGAAGTAAGTTGATTAAAAGCCGTTGTTGCCTGCTCAAACTGCTTCGTTTGCATGTAAGCCTTAGCTAAGAACTCCAAAGCATTAATTTGAGCGTCAGCCTGTTTCCGTTGATTTGCTGTTTTAAGTGCTTTTTGCGCGAAGTTAATTGATTGATCAAAGCGTTTTAATTTGATTAGCACGTCGGCAATACTTAGATTACTCGACATTAAAAAATAGTTATGGCCTATTTTAGAAAAGCTGACATTGGCTTTTTTAAATGCAATGAGGGCATCGTTTAGCTTATTTTGTTGTTCATAAATCATCCCAGTATTATGGGTTGCTAACGCTAAGAAGTAATTATGAGGGTGATCTTTTAATAACTCTATAGTATTCAAATAATGAACCAATGCTGTATTAAGATCACCGGATGCCTCGTAGGTTATCGCTAAATTATTATAAGCAGCCGCTAAGTCATTTTTAATATCAGGGTGTTTTTGATAATACTTAACCGCTTTAATGGCGTATTCAATCGCCAAGTTATGATGATTGTTATTACGATAATATCGAGATAATTGCTGAAGAATATCAGGACGCTGATTGCTATTACTTTCTAACGCTAAATCATATGACTTTATTAACTGTTGCTCAGCCAATTCATAGGATTTTATAGCGATATAATATTTAGCAAGTTCAAGGGTTGGACTGATTAAATATGTGATGTTTCCTGATACTTTCGCATTACCGATAGCTGTATCGATATAAACCCGAGCATGTTCATGTTGTTTCAAAAATAAATAAAGTGAACCGAGACGGCTATTACTAGCAATGGATAACTCAATAGCGTTCGCTTTATTATTCATGCCTTTGACTGATTCTAGAGTCTCGATTGCTTGTTGAAACATAGGAACCGATTTTTCAAATTGGCGCAATCCTAGCGAAGTATTAAAGGCGTTGAGATAATAAGCATTGGCCAGTAGAACGGTTGGACGTTTATCAATAAGCGTTAATAAGGTTTCAACTTGTTGGGTAGCTTGCTGGTACTTTCTTGCAAAGTATAAATGCTTCGCCGCTAATAGGTAACTTTCTGGCGTATCTGTATTTGTTAGCGTTAAATGTCGTTTAAACCAAGTATCTTTCTCTGCTTTGCTGAGCAAATCATATTCTTCAATCACCGTATTGGACTGAATAAATATTAATTTATTTCGAAGAGTATCGGCCCATGAAGATGAAGACAGAGCGCAAAATAAGCCTATGAATGTCATTATTTTAGCAAGAGAGAGCACGGTACAACGAGGCATTTAATTATCCAAATAGTCCATAAGAATTGGGTAGCCTAACAGTGTAAACTGGAGTAGGTCTGTTAATAATACTTTGTTACTGTTCTTATAATCAGAGCATTCCAAAAATAGGCTCGGATATACTATACTCTTCAACGTGTTATTCCTATCACTAATAAAGATAATAAAATGATTAAAAAACTGACTCTTAGCAGCTTAATGTTGGCCTGTTTTAGTGCCAATGCAACCGTCGATTATCATATCGACTTAACTCAACCTGACCACCATATTGGTAAGGTCACCATGACACTACCTGCGGGCAGTGTTTCACCAAGTGTGATGATGCCTGCATGGCGTACTGGTAAGTATAAATTGCTTGATCTAGCCAATGGTGTGCGCCAGTTTTCAGCAAAGGATAGTGCAGGGAAAACACTTTCGTTTAAGCATACTGATAAAGCGACTTGGGTCATTAATAACCCTTCAAAAGGTGATATCGAAGTTAGCTATAGTGTTTACGCTAATGATTTAGGCACAAGAACTCGTCATATCGACGACAGTCATGCTTTCTTAGATGCTACAGGCATCTTTATGTATGATCCTGCTCGTCGCCAAGAAGATATCAAAGTGACATTGAGTGTTCCTGAATCTTGGAATAGCTATTCAGGTATGCAGCGTAGCGCGCCGCATCAGTTTGTCGCGGACAATTATGATGTATTAGTTGACTCGCCAATTGAAACCGGTGTTAGTGAAATTTTCGAATTTAAAGAAGACGGCAAAGACTATCAGTTAGTCATTTGGGGAGAAGGTAATTACGACGCTCCTAAAATGGCTAAAGATTTACAAAAAATGGTAACGGCTAGTCAAAACATTTGGACCGGTTACCCTTTTGAAAATTATGTCTTTATGGTTCATGCTACAACGAATTCTCGCGGGGCAACTGAACATTTAAATTCAACGATTATACAGCGTAAGCGCTTTACATTTGCACCAAAAAAACAATACCTAAGCTTCTTAAACACTGCGGCACATGAGTTTGTTCATACATGGAATGTTAAAGCATATCGCCCACAAGGCGTTGCTAAATATGATTATCAAGCTGAAAACTATTCAGACCTGCTATGGGTGTCAGAAGGTTCAACAAGCTACTTTCAAGCACAGCTATTATTACAAGCTGGTTTAATGACCCAAAAAGAATTTTTAAAAGTATTGTCGTCACGCATCGACGGTCATTTAAAGAAGCCGGGACGTAAGGTTCAATCAGTGACGCAATCAAGCCATGAGAGTTGGATTGCACTGCCAGGTGATTTTGCTTACAACAACAGTGTAAATATATATTCAGAAGGTTTTATGGCATCACTGGCTATGGATTTTCAAATGCTGAGTGATTCAGGTTTGAAAGCTGGTTATAGTGAATTGCATCGTGAACTATTTAAAAAGCATCGTTTGCCTAAACCGTTTAATGCGCAAGATATGAAAAATATTGCCTTAGACTTAACAGGTAAAAGTTATGAAAAATGGTGGCAAGAGAATGTTGAATCGCCATTGGATATCGATTTTAAACCCTTGTTAGAAAAAGCAGGACTTGAGTTTGTTTATCCGAAGAAAACAAAAGAAATTTCTACTACTGGTTTTGCAAGTACAGACAAGAGCGGTTTATTAACTTTAGTGAGAGTTTATGCAGACTCTGCAGCATGGAAAGCAGGTTTAACCACAGGCGATCAAATTGTTGCTATTAATGGATTAAAAGTTACTCAAGGCAGCTTAAAAACACGTTTAGCCCAATATAAAGTGGGTGATGAAGTGACCTTGAGCTTATTTAGACGTGACAGATTAGTTGAGAAAACCTTAACTTTGACCGCTAAAAAAGATAAGAAACCAGTGATTCAAGTTGTTAAGAAGCCATCGCATAAACAAAAAGCATTCTTTAAAGCTTGGTTAGGTGTGGATTTGAAAACAAAAGAAAAGAAAAAAGCATAGAAGTAAATAATAGCGATGTGGTAAAACTGCATCGCTAATCTATCCAATTCCCATAGAGTTAGGCAATCTTTCATAACTAACTCGGATGGTTTTATGCCACCGAATAGGGTGGTTACACACATATCCCTCCTGAAATAATCATATTAATACAAACGGTATTATTCATTTTATAGTGGTATATAATTATGCTCTTTGATCCAGAACGTCACGAGATTTTAACCAAAACACCTTGGAGTAAAGACGCTGCTCAACAAGAAATATCATCAATTATTGATGATATAGAAAGTTCTTTATTACCTAATAATAGCTGGCCAACACACCTTTTGGATGCTCAAAGTTATGCTAATGCTGGGCCCAAATGGGCTGCATATGCTGGCGCCGCGGGTACTATTCATGCGCTGCAAATATTAAAAAGACTCAACTATTCCACACGTGACTTTTCCTCACTATTAGAGAGCGTACATAGAGCGTTTTTAGCATCACCTGATGTGACTGTTGAGCCCGGATTACAGCTGGGTGAAATAGGAATTTTGATGCCTCGGATATTAGCTGAACCTGACAATAAAGAAATCGCTGAATATTTATTATCTTGCATGAAAAATACAATAGACCTTCCTTTATACGAAATTACTTCGGGCCAAAGTGGAATGATGCATGCGGCACTGGCGTTATATCGTCGTACCGGTGATTGTTGCTGGAAAAATATATTCGTTGAAGGTGCGCATTCTTTAATGGACAGTTGGCTAGAAAATGAAGAAACCGGAGAATGGCTATGGCAAAGCCAAGTTTTTGGCCCTAAACGGCATTATTATGGTGCTTGTCATGGTATTACAGGTAATGCAAATATTCTGCTTCAAGGGGCTGATTTACTACCTCCCAGTTGGGCAGAGATCATTATTGAGCGCACGATATTAACGTTGAAAGCTTCTGTGAAGAGAGATAATAATTTAACGAATTGGATTATATGTAGCTCTCCTAATATAGAAAAATTGCTGGTTCAATGGTGTCATGGCGCTGCAGGTATCGTAACAGCAATGGCGAATACTCCTCAAATAGCTTCATCTGATATCCAATTACTTGAATTATTATTGCAACAAACTGGTGATTTAGTTTGGCAAGCTGGTCCACTAATAAAAGGAGCAAACATATGCCACGGTAATGCCGGTAATGGTTATGCGTTTCTATATTTATATAATAGAACAGGGAATGTAATGTGGCTTGAAAGGGCGAGAAAGTTTGCAATGCATTGCATTGAACAATGCCAAAAAGATCGACTGGCTTTTGGTCAAGGGCGATACACGTTATGGACTGGTGATGCTGGTCTTGCCATTTTTCTACATCACTGTTTATCACCTTAGCAAGCAGCTATACCAGGGTTAGACTTATTTTAATTAAAGAGTTATTTTCCCTAACCTGTTTAGCATTAGTCTGATAAAGACAATAAAAAATAACGTTTAATAAATGCTAATTGAATGAAATGATGATAAATCAAAATGACCCTAAACAGGAGTCTATTTAGGGTTATATATCTAGGTTATTTATTCGCTAGCAGTGCGGTCTTCTCCACCTAGTACGTCGAGTAACGCAGGAATAAATTGTTCAAACTCACCAGTCATAATGGCAAAGTCGGCATCAAAACACGCGGCTTTATCATCCTTGTCTTGATCGTCTTTTTGCTCTGTTACCACATCGGTAAATTTAACGCGCTTAATGGTTAAGTCTTCATTTAATATAAAAGTTAAAGACTCTGCATATTGCATCCCAACTTTGACTGCAAACATGCCATTTTCGATGTGCGCTTTTAATTCATCACAAATCAAATCTTGATTCTTACAGCGAATAATAGCGCCATTCTCTAATGGGCTCTTGAGCTCAGCTTCTTCTAATAATTCAAAAGGGTGAGTTGGGGTGCCTTCACTTAACCAGCTAGTCATCGTTTGTTCAACGATTGATTTACTTTGCATCGGCAGCACAGCTAATGAACCAATTGACTTTCTAAGTAGCGCTAACATGTCTTCGGCTTTGTTATGGCTCGATGCATCAACAATAATTAAGCCCATTTTAGGCGCTATATAAGCAAAGGTTGTTCCTAGGCGTGAGAAAGCTCGTGGCAATAAGCGGTGTTCTATCTCTTCTTTTAAGGCGTCTTTTTCTTTTTTCTTAACGGGACGGGCAGTTTCTGATTCAATTTGCTCAATTTTCTCATCAAGTGCTTCTTTTACTACGGAAGCAGGTAACATTTTATCTTCTTTTTTAGCACACAATAAAATGTTGCCATCAGTGACGTGTAATAGAGATTCACCATGCTTGCCCATGGGTTTTGACCAGCCGTATTTGCTCTTTTCCTGGCTAGTACAAGGGCGATAGGCAAACTCTTGCAGGCGCGATTCTAACTCATCTTCTGTTAAATCGATTGGCGTTGATAAACGATAAATAATTAGGTTCTTAAACCACATAGCAATTCACTTTCTTTTTTTAATATGGCAGCGAGTTTATGTAAAACATCGCCGCTTAGCAAATGCTCTTTTAGGCTAATTGTTTGATAGGAAAATGGATTGCGTATTCAAGGCCTTCACCTAGTGTGCTTTTAGCGGTAATTTCACCACCAAATGATTGGGTAACTAAATTATAGAGAATATGAGTCCCTAAGCCGCTGCCACCTTGACCGCGTTTAGTGGTGAAAAAGGGTTCAAACAACATAACAAGATTTTTCTCATCGATGCCACTGCCATTATCTCTATAGGTGATATAAATATTAGTATCGTCGGCGCTAAAGGTAAATGTCATGATGCCATTGTCGGTCTCGTCAAAAGCATGTACGACAGAATTGAGAATTAGATTAGTGAACATTTGTGATAACGCGCCAGCCCGGCAATGAATGACAATGTCATCATCGCCCTCTATTTCAATGCGGTGATGTGTGCGTTTTAATTTTGGCTGCAAAGAGGTGATGACTTCTTTAAGGTACGATGCCAAGTTTACATCTCGCACTGCTTCACTGGTTTGATCCACTGCGATATCTTTAAAGCTTTGAATAAGCTGAGACGCTTTATTTAAGTTTGACGTTAATAAACTGCAACTATGGTTCGCATCACTTAGGAAAGCGGACATTTTAGTTTGAGTAAGAGATTTAGAATCAATATCCTTGGCTAGATTAGACACACATTCAGATAAATATGTTACGGCGGTAACACCAATGCCTACTGGGGTATTAATTTCATGGGAAATGCCAGCAACTAAACTACCCAGCGATGCCATTTTTTCAGACTGAACAAGCTGGTTTTGAGTTTGAGTTAGTTGAGTAAGCGAGTAGCGCAATTCCTTTTCACTGTCTTCTAACTCACTTTTTTGCTGAGCCAATTCTTGTACGGCTTGACTTAGGTTAGACGTTTTCTTCGTTACTTCTTGCTCTAAGGATAAATTATGGCGGTCTAAACGCCTGTTTGCTTCTAACAATTCCTCCTGAGCAAACTCTAAACTTTCTTTATATTCAGAGAGTTTATCCAGCATCAAATTAAAGGAGTCAGTAAGAATGCTTAATTCATCTCGCTGCACACTCGGTGCTACCAATTTGGATTGTGTAAGGTCGTTTAAGTCTATACGTGTGATGCCATAACTTAAGAGTTCTAATGGCGTTGTTAGCAAATTATGAAAGAGTCTTTTAATGACATAGCTAATTAAAAAAATACTAAACAGAGCCCCAATCATAGGAAACATCATTTGGACTAAAACGGCGTTATAAATAGTAGAGTTGGTCGATAGAATAATGATACTACCTACGTGATAACCTTTAGCCGCAGGTTGTGAACCCCCCATATTATATTCTAATGCACCATGGAAACCGAAGTATTCTCCGAGATCAACAGGCTCATCGATATTAAATAGCTTATAATCGATGGTAATATCATTAGGCAGACCACTTCGATATCGCTCTTCACCTTGGTCACCAATAATCAACACGGCTTTTACTAGGTTCATCTTTGATAAACCTTGGCCAATTGCGTCAATTTGTGGGTCATTCAATTCCCAAATCGCTTGGCTAAGACTGACATCAATTGTATATTCCAGCTGCTTAAGTTCAGCATTAATTTCATTTTTAACAGATACATAACTAAAGAATATTTGAAATGCCATCACAACCATGGTCAAGAGAACATAAGATAATAATACTTTTGTTAATAGTTGTTTTGAGATACTAACGACCGCCATTGATATACCTTTTTTAGTTGTCTAGTGCTTTAATTGACGTCATTGTTTTGCCGAGAATTCTAGCTTTTTAGTACTTTATGGGTAACTATTTAACTTCTCATATTTTTGGCTGAAAATTATAAAAAAATAATGATTAATTTTAAAAATAGTTGATTCGCATTAAGATAGCAACAATCTCGTTAAGTTTAAGACATTAATATGCGAATAATTCATACTTCTGATTGGCATCTCGGTCATCAGCTGTTCGGTATATCCAGAGAGTACGAACAGGAAAAATTTCTAACCTTTCTATTCAATACTCTACAGGAAACTAAGGCTGATGCGTTAATTGTTGCGGGAGATATCTTTGACACCGCTAATCCTCCGGCTTGGGCGTGGCGTCTTTTATATCAATTTTTAGCTAAAGTTAAGCAACAGTTACCGCACTTAGATCTGGTTTTGGTGGCTGGTAACCATGACTCGCCAAGTAAGCTTGATGCGCCAGATCATTTACTTAAGGCCTTTGATATTCATTTAGTGGGTGGATTAGCTCGCCACGAAGATAATTCACTGAACATTGAAAAACTTATTATTGAATTAACGGATGCAACAGGTGAGGTTGCTGCAAGAATTGCTGCTGTACCTTTTTTGCGTCCAGGTGATTTAGACTTAGCCTCAATAGATGATAATTGCGACGATAAGCTGATTGCCGGAGTAGAACGTGTTTACCAACAACTTGCTGATACTTTGAATGAAAAAAATACTCCGCAGCAAGCCAGCATTGCCATTGCACATGCCTATTTAGTTTCTAGCACTATTAGTGAAATGTCTGAGCGGCGCATTTTAGGTGGCAATCAACACGCATTACCTATAGAAATGTTTGCAAATAACTATGATTATGCTGCTTTAGGGCATTTACACAAGCCTCAACAATTGGGGGGGCTTGCTGTGCATTATAGCGGTTCGCCAATACCCTTATCGCTATCTGAACGTGATTATAAGCATCAAGTTAAGCTGGTGGAGTTTAATCAAGGACAATTGGTTAATGTCACAAGCATACAGATCCCGAGAACGGTGGACATGTTGTGCATTCCAACTCAAGCACAGCCCCTTGAAGAGGTTTTAAGTCTACTCGAACAGATTAATTTTGAGCCCCAATCAGATCACCTTCAACCATTGTTGGAAGTTAAAGTTCTCTTAGATAAACCCCAAGCCATGTTGCGAGACCAAATAAGCCAAGCGTTAATAGGGAAAGCAGTACGTTTAGTGAAAATAACAACGGCTTATCGTGAACAATCTCAAGCGCCACTGGCTTTTGAGGGGAAAAAACTCGATCAATTGCAGCCGGAACAAGTATTCTCATTAAAATATCATCAGCAATATGGCACGCAACCACCTAATGAATATATCAATGCCTTTGCCACCTTACTCAATGATACACATCAGCAAGAATCAGCCAATGATTAAGCAACAAGTGAATAAATAACAATGAAAATTATTACGTTAGATGGCGAGAACTTAGCAAGCTTAGCTGCCCCGTTTCATATTAACTTTGCGTCGGGCACGTTAGCAGACGCTGGCTTGTTTGCTATTTGCGGCAACACGGGCGCCGGAAAAAGCACCATATTAGATGCGATTTGTTTAAGTCTGTTTGATGCCATGCCACGTTTTTCAAGTAACCATCGGGGCGCAGCGATAGGGCATGCTGGCAGCGAAGAAAAAGAGCGATTAAAAAGTAATGATGTGCGCCATATTTTAACGCGCGGTGCTGCTGCAGGTTTTTCACAGGTAACGTTTGAACTTGATAGTGGTAAGCAATATCAAGCACGGTGGAGCGTTAAACGGGCGCGTAATTCAGCCCATGGACGATTTCAAGCGCAAGAAATGCATTTAACCGATTGCCAAACGAATCAAGTACTCGCTACAAAAAAGACCGAAGTATTGGCATTGATAGAGTCGTTAATCGGCCTCAATTATGAGCAATTTAAACGTTCTGTGCTTTTGGCTCAAGGTGATTTTGCCGCGTTTTTAAAAGCGCCTGCTAAAGAACGCTCAGAATTATTAGAACGCATAACAGGTACCCAGCTTTATTCTCAGTTATCAAAAAAAGCGTTTGAAATGGCCAAAGAGCAAGAGCAATCCTTGCTTGTGATGCAATCTAAAATTGGTGAAGTCACATTACTTACCCAGCAACAACAAACACAATTAGCCAATGAACTCGCTGAAATTAATGAACAAATAAGTGGCGTTAACCAACAGCAAAAATCATTTGCATGGCTTGAGCAAAAACTGTTGGAACAAGCGCAAGTTCAGGAAACTTTAGCGCACAGTAAAACGCAGTTGATTGACGCTCTGTCGTCAATTGAACAACAAGACAGCATTCATCAAATATTAGATAAGATTGAACAAGCGCAAGATGCAAGGGTTGTATTCTCACAGCTTAAGCAACAGCAAAAATCGTTCAACCAGCAGTCTGATTTAATTAAACAGCTACAGCAACAATACAGCTTAGAGCAGCTCAATTATGACGAAACCCAACAACAAGCGAGTCAACTTGAACAATTAAAGCTCACTGCACAGCGCCATTATGAACAACGTTTACCAGATATAGAATTAGCAATTACTAAAAGTATTGAATTAACAGCGCTTAGTGAACAACTGGGTAATACACAAAAACAATTATCACTGTTAAATGAGCAGCGCAGCGACAATGCCAAAAGACTTCAAAGTAGTGAGCACCAACTTTCAACGGTGTCCAGTGAGTTAGTTAATATTGAATTGTATTTAACAGAGCATGAGCATTTAACGCCATTGGTTACACAATTGGCTAGTATCGAGCAGCATGTTCATGAGTACAGTCAAACTAAGCAACGGGGTGAACAGTATCAACAATCGTTAGCGAGTAACAAACAGCAGAGTCACGCCATTAAAGAAACCGTTGTAACCCTAAATACATCGTTAGTAGAATCACAACAAGCACATAAGCAATCTCAGCAACAACTTAATGACTTTGCGGAAAGTTTTAAACACTCAGATCTACAAACTATAGAAAATGATCTGGCGTCAGGGCAAGAGCAGCAGTTGACGCTCAACAATGAGCTACAGTTAATTGTTCAAGGATTGCAATATCAGCACATGATTGAGCATAAAAACTTGCAGCACCAAAGTGTAGAGCAAGAACTAGAGCAGCTTCGTCATAGTTATCGCCAAAGCAAGCAACAACTTGAACAGCATTTACCCATGTATGACGAAGCGCAAAAAGCGTTAGCCACGTCTAAGCAAGTCATGTCTTTAAGTGATCATCGTGATGCGCTTATTGATGGGCAGCCTTGTGCATTATGTGGCAGCAACGATCATCCTTATCGAAATCAAAATAGTGTTGGTGATGAGTTAATTGCTCAGCTTTCTTTGCGCGCGGAGCAATTAGAACAGCAAGTTAAACAATTTCAAGATCAACTGACAAAATACGATGTAATTGGCCAGCAAAAAACACAACAATTGCAACAGCTTACTCAAGAGCGAAACGAATTGTCGCAAATGCTCAAACAATTGAATGTAAAGGATATTAGTCAACAGCGTCAAGGTGAGGTTGAGCATCTGCTGGCAAAGGGATTAAATACCATAGAGCAGCTTAAAGCTAAAACTAAGCAAGTGACCACTTGGATCACTCAAGCACAAGAATTAGAACGCCAAACTTTAAAGCAGCAACATACCATCGCAAGCATGGAACAAGACTTAGTTAATAATGAGCAAAAATTAAATGGTTTAGCCAGTGAGTACACATTAACGACCCAGTCAATTAAGCAGTATCATCATCAACAAGAAGCCAGAGTGGAGTCATTAAGCGCGATCTATAATCGTGTTGATTGGCATGAATTATTAGCTGTAGATATTGAGCTGTCGGCGTTTATGCGTGAAATTAATGCGCAGGTTGCTCACTATAAAGCCGCTTTAGATTCACACAATGGGCTAGCTCAGTCGTTAGCGCAAGTTAAGCAGCAATCAATAGCCTATAGTGAACAAAATACTCAATATGACGCGCAGCTCAGACCTATGTTGGCGCAGTATCAACAAGATGAACAGCGCGTAATTTCGCAGCAAGAAACACTGAAAATGCTGACTCAGGGTGAAGTGCCACATGAGATAAAAGCTAAATTAGAGCAAGAAATTAATAAATTATCATCGGCACATAATAATGCCCATGAGGCGTTAACTCGCTTACATAATACCTCTTTGGTTACTCAAAGTAAGCTGACCCAAAGCCAAGAACATGTCGCAGAGCTAACTAATAACTTGGCTGACATTGACCGTGAATGGACGCTTTGGCAAACAAACTTGGCCATGAATGAATCAGCGTTGATTGATTTATTAAGCTATGAGCAAGACTGGATTATTGAACAACGTCAAAAGCAGGCGCAGCTGCTTCAAGAGAGTCATTCCGTGCAAGCTGTCGTATCACAGCAGCAAAAACAGCTCACTCGTATTAGCTCTGAGTTATTAGGGCGTGTTGAAGAATTTGTTTCCTTATTTCCATCCCTTGCACCAAACCCGCTAGAAACGAGTGACGCTCAGCGACAAATGGTATTAGCGGCCATTGATGCCAAACTCAATCAATTTAGCCAACAGCAATTTGAATGCCGCTCACGTTTAGAGCAGCATAATCAAGGCATGATTAGACATGGCGAGTTACAGGCTGCGATTGAAACACAGCAAGAAAATACTCAACTATGGCAAAATATGAAAGAGTTGATTGGCAGCGCCGATGGTGCAAAGTTTAGAACATTTGCACAAAGCTTGACCCTGGAACAAATGTTAATTGGTGCAAACCATCACTTAAATGACTTAGCGCCTAGATACAGTTTACAGCGCGTGCCAGGCGCTGAACTTGATTTGCAAATGGTTGATAAAAACATGGGGGATGAGGTGCGTTCAATTGATAGCTTGTCCGGCGGCGAAACCTTCTTGGTTAGCCTTGCGTTAGCGCTAGGCTTGGGATCATTAACCAGTTTGCAAACGTCAATACGTTCATTATTTATTGATGAAGGATTTGGAACGTTAGACCCTGACACCCTTGAAGTTGCATTAAGTTGCTTAGATTCACTGCAAGCCAGTGGCCGGCAAATTGGCATTATTTCACATGTGCAAGGCTTGGTAGAGCGGGTGGGAACTCGTATTCAAATCACACCTTGCGGTGATGGTCATTCTAACCTAAAAGTATTAGTAAGATAAAAAAGGTGATCTTTGTCATAACTTTGTAATAATAGAAAGGCAAACTACATCACAACTTAAGGTCAAGACAACTACTTACTATATATTTAGGAATGATAATGAATACATTTACAAAGACAGCAATCGCATTAGCAACAGGTTTAATACTTAGCAACGGCGCAGTGGCTAGCGAAAAAGTGAAAGTATACG
>Ga0105359_10001090_pt1 | contig 22899 bp, 10 predicted proteins | sample GOMGulsemesocosm_6_FD_83659 | JGI IMG/M metagenome (GOLD analysis project Ga0105359, IMG submission 83659) | Methane-oxidizing microbial communities from mesocosms in the Gulf of Mexico - GOM8C Gulf of Mexico | ecosystem: Environmental > Aquatic > Marine > Cold seeps | place: Gulf of Mexico...
ATCTATCGCCCATGAATCAATCCATTTGTGGGATTTTAGAAGCGGTTGGTGGCTTCAAGGACCCGATTCAGGTCATGCATTTACTTCTGGGTTTGAAGTTATTGTTGAAGCCTATGCCGATACTGGACAACTTCCTTGGGTTTCTTCGCACAAAAGAAGTAATGTTGCACGGCCAAACTTTTCATTGAACCACGGTTATCGTTTGTTAATGGAAAGGTATTTAAGCAATAGTGAACTTGATTGGAATAGCTATTTTGCACCTGAACTGATGAGTCTTGGGCACCAAAAACGAAATATCCCTGAAAATATTGAGCGAATGCACATACAGGGCGGAATTTTTGTCAGTATTTACAGAATGTATGGTGCAGAGGGGATAAAGCTTGTTTTTCTAGAATTTGACCGGATGAGCGAAGCTAACTCCCAATGGAATGATGATGGTTTACCGCAAGCACAGCGTTTAAATAATTTTATTCTAGCAATTGGTAATGGTTTAAATATAGATGTAAGTCCTTATTTCGATTATTGGAAAATTCCTCTAACAGCAAGTCAACGCAACCATTTAGAATCCTTACCTAAGAGTCAGATGATTATCGATGCTGATGAAGATGGTTATTCACCTTTGCAAGGAGATGTAAACGATAATGATAACGGCGTTTACCCAAATGCTACCGAGTTTAAGGATGGTGTTGATAACAATCTAGACAGCCTTATTGATGAAAATGTTTATGATGAGACCTTTTTAGGTGATATCTCAAATATTAGTATAGAGTTACCAGCGCTTATTATTGCTGAAACGTCTGACTTAGTTGATGAAGATACTGTGAATTTCTCTGCGGTATCTGGTGTTGAGCTAATGTCGACAGTTTATGCCAAACCTGCTTTTGAATCTGTTTTTTATAAATCAGAAGATATACGTACAACTTCAATTTTTTCAGGGGTGGTTCATGCGCCAACTGAAAGTATTGATATGGTATATGACTTTTACCAAATGCCGGCTTTAGGCTGGGCTTTTAACGCTAGTGGTGAAATTCAAAATATTTCTATTAAAAGTGAACTTGGTGATGGTAATTTAACGCCCAACCCTGGTAAATATGAATTGCAGTTATTTGTTGATGATTACCAAGGGAAAGATTTAACACCAGAAACTCTGATTCGAGCTATGTATCCCAGCCACACCTTACTCTGACATTCATTTCATAAGCCACTATTTATAGTGGCTTTTTCTTAGTTATTTTTTAGATTACTAAGTACTGATACTAAGGCTCGATCAAAAAAATTATTGGTGTCAGTTTTTAAACACAAGGGATCAATAATCTCTTGTTGTAATAATAGGTAAAAATTGAGGTAACTTCCTTTAGTGGCAGTCATAATAATTTTCATCTTTTCATCTTTTCATCTTTTCATCTTTTCATTAATGTGTTTTAAGGCCTTGAGACTGTCATTTTTAGGAACGGCTAAGATACTGTGAACAACAAAAAATGAATCACTACTATTAAGCTGTAAGTGCGTAGTTAGCTCACTAAAATGGCATAGGCGAGTGTCAATTTTAGTATCTGATGAAGCAAGGTTATAGCGTAAGCCCATTCTAAGTGATTCTTACTGTGCTGAGATGACTATTTGGCACATAACAATGCTCCTAATTCACTTAGTTAAGTGGAATAGGAGCTATTAAAGCAAGGGGGGGATAAAATGTAGTTGTTATAAGAAATGAATAACAGATTACGTTATTCCTCTGGTGAAAATATTGTAGATAAAACGATAGGTTCGACCTAATTTAAAGACTATTTCTAGTCGAAGGTTTTATTACTTATAATAATGTCACAGTCTTATCCTAAAATGTCTCTTTTAAACTAAGCTTGCTACCCTCGAGCTCCTTAATATTTTACCATGGCCTAAATTGGTTGTTACATAAAGTTCTGCACCTGAGTCTTTTGCCAATTTTTTACTTTCTTCAAAAGGAGCAAACTTATCATCTACATCATGTATCATTTTGATATTGCCGCTAAAGTTAATAAAATGTTTAGCTGCGTTGAGTTTGTTTACTTGCATTCTATCTTGTTCGTATACCTCTTGAATGATTCTGTTAAAAAGCACTTGGTCAAAACCTGTTCTGTTGACTGTTTCTTGTAATAAGTTATAGGTTTTAAGCAATGGGGCAATCAACATGATGTCATTATTGTAATTTTTAATCCATTGACTGTTTGCTATTACGGAGGCTCCCATTGAATGCGCTATAACCATGCCCGGTGTAGCAATCGTTTTAGAGATATCATCATAGGCTTGTATCATCTTAGGTAATGAGGATAACTCTCCTTCACTATAGCCGTGTGCAGGTAAGTCAAAAGTGATGGTAGAGAACCCTTTATCAGCAAGCTTTTGCATCAGCGGCCAAAATTGAAAACCAGAGCCAGACCAACCATGAACAAGCCAAATGGGTTTACCTTCACCATATTGGTAAACTTTGGCAATACCATGTCTTGTTTGGCACTCTGTTTGAATAACGCCACGCGGCCAATTATTTTTACGTTGCACCGGTTTCATTAAAACTTTTCTTGATAACTTCATGGCTAGATTAGGCATTGTCATGCGAAGTGATTTGGTTACCACGTTAACTAATTTCTTAGTAACAGGATGGCCATTACCAAAATATATACTGCTCATAGTTGTACTCTACTGTTTTATTTCTGCTGCTTTAGCTTTTTTAATGTAAGAATTATTGGAGTCGTTAAAGATTGAAGCTTGGAAAATATTAAAGGTTTGATGTTAATAGTTTACTTTTCTTAGGGTGAAACAGGTATAGAGTGAAGTACTTAGAGAGATCGCTCTATAAAAGCGAGGGCTAAGCGGTGAGATAATCTACCTGAATTTATTTATAGGTAGATAACTATGTCTATTTCTTTTGTCAGTATTACCGTCTTTATTGCTGCTTATATTCTTAACTTGCTTTATATCAGTGTTTTCTACCATAGAGCACTGGCGCATAACTCAGTACAGTTATCTAACCGCATGAAGCATTTTGTCATTAAAACAGGCCCTTGGGTGGTTGGCTTAGATGCAGTTGCTTGGTCTTGTATGCATAGGCTTCACCATCAACACGCTGATACAAAAGAAGACCCTCATAGTCCACACTTTATGGGCATTTTTGGTCTGCTATTTGGCCAGCTACTTTCCTATAACAATATTATTGTTGCTCTATTAAAGAGAAAGGGTGTTTATTTAGAAACGGTTGCAGATATTGATACACAGGTGCATTGGTTATATCGAAATAAACTCTGGTGGCTACCTTATATTGTCCAGCTTGTTATCGCCGTTGTTTTTGCTTTGGTTTTTCAAAATATTTGGGTTGGACTGGCCTATTTCTTCGGCATCATGAGTCATCCTATCCAAGGTTGGTTAGTCAATGCTTTAGCGCATTCAAAAGGTTATCGTAATTTTGATACGGAAGATAAGTCAGTAAATAATTTATTACTTGGTTACTTAGTTTTTGGAGAGGGTTATCAAAATAATCATCACCAATACCCAGATTCTGCAAAATTTGGTTTGCGCTGGTTTGAAGTAGACTGTGGTTATTGGCTTTGTTTAGCCGGTGAAAAATTAGGTATATTTTCATTGAATAAAGTTAGCATGGTTGCTATGAATAAAAACTCTCAGCAGCACGATAATAAAAAACCAGCCAGTTCGAAACCGACTAAATGGCTGGTTAGGCAGTGTTTTTATTCAGTAATATTATTTTGTTTTCTTGGTATTTTGTTGGTTGGTTGTAAACAAAGTGAAATTAATAGGCAAGTGAGTCCTAAGGTGATCAATTGGGGTAAAGTTGAGCTAGCCAGTATAACAAGTACCAACCAAGTAATGGGTACTATAGTTGCAACGCAACGTGGAGAATTAAGCTTTGAGCGTTCAGGTAAAGTTACCTCGATGCAAGTAACTGAAGGTCAGTTCATCGAGCAGGGCACAGTAATTGCTCAACTTAATGATAGAGATTTATTGCTTAGGCAGCAAAAACAAAAAGCCATTGTAGAGCAGGCAAAAGTACTAAAAGTTGAAGCCTTGAATGATTATAAACGCAGTAAACGTATGTTTGCTGAGAAGCTAACTTCCCAATCAGAGTTAGATGACAATAAAACAAACTACTTGTTAGCCAATCATCACTTAACCGTTACGCTTGCTGAGTTGGATATTCTTGATTATGAGCTCAGTAAAGCAACCTTGCTCGCGCCATTTACTGGAGTGGTGGCGAAAAGGTATGTTGAACAAGAGCAAAGTATTGTATTTGGTCAACCTATTATTAAATTAGCCAATGAACAACATTTTGAAGTTGAGTTTTATTTATCTCAACGGTCAGCAGAGCATATTGAATTAGGTGGCTTTGTTCGGATAAAACGTCAAAATACCTTTATAAACCATCATGCTGAATTAGCAAAAATCACTGAAGTTTCACAGCCAAATGATAATAACTCTTTGGTACTAATCACCGCCAAACTCAACGGAGAAGGAGATAACATAACTCATGGTGATATGGTGCAGGTTTATTTTTCTGCTACAACCAATACTGTAAATAAACCTATAAAAGTTGGCGAACTGTCAGTACCAATTACTGCAATTAACCTGACAAATGAGCAAGGGTACAGTGTCTATAAGTACGATGACAGTAGCAAAAAGTTAATGCAAATAGCCATAACTAGCTTGTCTTTTTCTGGTGATAAAGCTTTGTTCAACGCAAACTTAACGACTGATGATATTGTAGCTTCATCAGGGGTTAGCTTTCTACGAAATGGTCAAAGTGTGCAATTAAGACACATGAGTAAATAAGCGCATGTTTATTAATTGTTTACTTACTCACTATAAAACAATCTTTGCCTTGGTATTCGTACTTTGTCTCAATGGCGTTTATGCCTACTTTACTATTCCTTCTCAAGAAAACCCTACAGTGCTAGTTAGAGAAGCAACAATATCGACATCAGCGCCAAATATGTCAGCCGAGCGAGTTGAAAACCTTATTACCCGCCAACTTGAAGATTCACTGCAGAATATAGATGAAATAAAGCTGATTCGTTCCACGTCAAGCAATGGCTTATCGGTCATCCATGTTGAACTTTATGATAAATATTTTCAGCTGGATGTGATATGGCAGCGTATTCGAAATAAGGTAAAACAAGCGCATAAACGTTTACCTGAAGGCATTGCCTTACCAACAGTAAATGATGAGTTTGGTGATGTTTCTGTAATGAGTATTGCCATTACTACCGAAGGGGTCGCCCCGTTTGATCTTAATCAAACCATTAAGGATATTCGTGCACAAATTTATACGGTACCGAGTGTCAGTAAGGTTAGCATTGTTGGACAGCAGCAAGAAAAGGTTTACCTTCGTCTCAAACATGATGCATTGGCGCAATATACTTTAACAAGTCAGCAAGTAATGAAGCAATTAAAAACACGGAATATCGTTGCGGGCGGTGGTCTGCTTGATAGTGGTGAGCGATCATATATTTTAGAGCCAAGCGGTAACATTGATGAATTAACACAGTTAGCAACAATGCTTATCACCTTGCCAAATAGCAAGGTTAGTTTGCCATTAAATATGCTGGCCAATATATCTCGAGAGGTTGAAACCCCTAAAATAAGGGCGGCTTATTTTAATGGTGAACCTGCAACCATGTTATCTATCTACATGGAGGAAGGCAGTAATATTAGAGAGTTTTCGCCAAGGTTACGCCAAGCCATAGAAGGTATTTCCAATAAACTACCTATCGGTTTTTCACTACATTTTGCCAGTGAGCAGCTTAAACAAGTCAATACCATTATTAATAATGTCTCGATAAATATTTTGCAGTCACTTGCCATTGTTCTTGTGGTCGCTATGCTTTTTCTGGGGGTTAAAACCGGTTTGATTGTAGGTGTTAGTGTGCCTTGTGTAATGTTAATTACTTTTGCTGTGATGCTTAGATTTGACATTGTGATGGAGCGTTTAAGTTTAGCTACCTTAGTGATTGCCTTAGGTTTGCTTGTTGATAATGCTATTGTGATTGCTGAAGATTTTAAGCAGAAACTTACTCAAGGTTTTTCACGAAAATTGGCAATGACTTGCGGCATTAAAGAGCTATCTTGGCCCTTGTTAAGCTCAACCATGACAACCGTGCTTTTTTTCATGCCATTGATTTTAGCTGAACATGTTGCCAGTGAGTTTACTCGCTCAATTTCATTGGTGGTCAGTATCGCGCTTATTGCAAGTTGGTTATTAGCAATCACCTTTGTGCCATTGCTTTGTTATTACTTTATTGAAAACGATAACGCTAACAATATAAGTGCTGCACAAGCTAAGTCGTCAAAGAAGGTTGATAAGCTCTTTAAATCTATTAATAGTCGTTACCAGACTATGCTTATGACGATTTTACAATACAGGTGGCTATTTGTTTTATTTACTTTGTTGATCATCATAGGTTCAATTTCGTTAAAAGGAAGCATTACCAAACAGTTTTTTCCTGAATCTGACAGGCCACAGTTATTAATGTATATGGACCTGCCTAATGGCAGCTCAATTAGACAAACAGATATGCAGTTAAACAGGATGTTTGCTTTTTTAAAAGATAAAGATAACTTTCCTAATATTGTTAATTTTAGTGGTTACGCTGGGCACAATGGTTCGAGGTTTGTTACCACACTAAACCCAGAAGACCCTAGAGACAACAAGGCGCTTATTGTCATTGATGTGGATGATATGTCAGTAATGGATGACATGATCAAACAGCTGTATTTATTGATACAACAAGAATTTCCACTGGTTAGCCCTAGGATCAAAAGAATGTTCATTGGTACGTCAGATTCCAACGTACTGAGGGTTCAAATTAAAGGTAATGATAAAAACTATATTTATCAAAAGGCAAAAGCCTTCAGCAATCAAATGTATGAATTGCCCGGTATGCTCGATGTATCGATGGATTGGGGCAATCGCGTACATAAGATTAGTATTGATGTTGACCACTTTTATGCCAACAAGTTAGGCATAAACCACGCCGATATTGCTCATTCGCTTGCACAGCATTTTGATGGTAAAAACATTAGTCAGTTTAGAGATCAAGATACACTTATTCCTATTGTGCTCATTGGTGAGGATGAACAACGATTCGATTTAAACTTAGTTAAATCAATACGTGTTTATTCTACTGAACATGGCGGTTCAGCAATATTATCTGAGTTGGCAGACATTAGTTTTGTCGATCATTTTAGTGTCATTGAGCGCGAAGATATGTTTCCTACGGTGAGTATTGATATGCGCCATTCATCACTGACCGCACAAGAACTAAAAGATGCCATTGACGATAAGGTTATGATGTTATCAGATGGCATGCCTTTAAATCATTGGGTTGAATACGATGCTGTTGTGGAAGATACCAAATCAGCACGCACAGCCTTAAGTGCCAATGTGCCTTTAGTATTGGTTATTGTAGTTTTAATCTTAATTTTACAATGTCGCTCTTATCGAAAAGCATTACTGATTTTGCTCAGTATTCCTTTAATGTGCATCGGTGCTATTGCTGGGCTTTTTATCATGGATGGCAAGTTTGGTTTTATGGTAACACTCGGTTTTTATAGTTTAGCTGGCATTATTATTAATAATGCTATTGTCTTGGTTGATACCATTGATAGACAACTAGAGCAAGAGAGTGACAATGCAATTAATGCCATAGTACAAGCCTGTATGTCGAGAGTGAAACCTATCATGATGACCTCTCTAACGACCTCGTTGGGCTTACTACCACTTATTATTTATAACGACCCAATGTTTTTTGGCATGTCAGTACTATTATCATTCGGTTTATTATTAGGTACCTTGTTCAGTATTTTCTTTGTGCCAGTGGTGTATACATTATTAATGCAAATAAAGGTTAACTAGTCGCTTATATTTTAACTGGTTGAATGTCGGTTAATGACAAAAATTCAGTTTAGACATGCCATTTTGATAAGCATAATTAATCAGCTCAACCACATTAGATAAGTTAAGTTTAAACATGATATTAGAGCGATGTACGTTAATCGTTCGTTCACTGTTATTAAGGGTTTGCGCTACTTCTTTATTATTTAAGCCTAAAACAAGTAGTTCAATGACCTGTAACTCTTTTGGTGTAAGTTTATCGTTTTGGTTGGCTAACGCTGTAATCAACGTTTCTGAAATGTAACTTTCATTATTGAGTACTGAGGCTAATGCTTGATGAAACACTGTACAGGCATCGGTTTTTAAACATACGGCGTCTATAATGCCTTGTTGTAATAATAGGTAAAAATTAAAATAACTGTCTGTAGTGGCAGCAACAACAATTTTCATCTTTGTATTAATTTTTTTTAAGGCCTTTAGGCTGTCATTTTTAGGCTCGGCTAAAATGCTGTAATCAACAAAAAGAACATCACAATGATTGTCCTCTAAGTGTGTCGTTAGCTCGTTAAAATTGCATGGGTTAGTATCAATGTGTGCGTCTGAAGATGCTAAGCTATAACGTAAGCCCATTCTAAGTAATTCTTGCTGTTCTGCGATGACTATATGATCCATAGCAATGCTCCTAGTGCACTTGGTTAAGTGGAATAGGTGTTATTAAAGCAAGGGATTATGGATAAAATGTGGCTTTTTAAAGAAAAGGAATAAAACCCTGTGTCATTCCTCTGGCGAAACATAGCGGTAACCTACGCCGTATACTGATTCTATTATGTTTGAATCAGTGCCGAGGGTTCTTATTTTCTTTCTTATTTTCTTTATATGGCTGTCTATAGCGCGATCTGAAATATCTCTCATGTCACCATAAGCTAAATCGAGTATTTGGCTTCGCGAATATATTCTGTTCGGGGTTTTAAAGAGTAATTTGAATAATGAGAACTCAATAGCGGTTAACTCGATATTTTTATCTTTAAAGCTAACAACAAAAGAGTCATCAGCAATTGATAACGTTGAAATGACAGTTTGAGAGGGAGAGCAACGTTTTAATATCGCTTTAATGCGCAGTACTAATTCCATGACACTGTAGGGTTTACAAACATAATCATCAGCACCTGCTTCTAAGCCAACAAGTCGGTCAACTTCTTCAACTTTTGCGGTGGTCATGATAATAGGAACTTGCGAGAATTCACGAATTTCTTTACAGCACTGCTCACCATCTTTATAAGGCAGCATAATATCAAGTAATATCAGATCAGGGGGCGTATTTTTCACATGCTCTATCACATGTTCACCTGTTGCTAGGTGCTCCGTTGAGAAGCCACTTTTATTTATAAATAAAACTAATTTGTCGGCAATATCAAAATCATCTTCAACAATTAATATGTTAGGCACTGAGGCTCCTCAAAAAAAATTACTTAACAATAACTGTATGTTAAAGGCAGTTCAATGACAATAGTTATGCCACCTAAAGGGCTCTGTTTCGCCATTATTTTTCCATTATGTGCCTCTACAATATTTTTGCAGATAGATAAACCTAAACCCGATCCACCCGTTGCCCGACTTCTTGAACCATCAACACGATATAAATATTCAAAGATACGAGCTAATTCATGTATTTCTATCGTAGGAGCACTATCACTTATTGCTATGGTCAAATGCTCTTGGTTTTGATAAATCATTAACTTTATTTGTCCTGGTGCATTGGTATAGGTAAGGCTGTTATTAACAATATTGAGTAGTAGCTGCCGTATTTTTGCGATATCTGCATGAAGCGTCAGTTCATCTTCAAGCTTTATGCTCGCTGACCAGTGAAACCCCTTTGCCTTAACATAACTACCTAATTCACAGGCCAATGGTTGTAATGTTTTGGTGATATTAATGTCCTTAATATCAAAAGCTAATGTGCTAACTTCTGAAGAAGCTAAAAGGGTTAAATCATCGATTAAATGATTAATATCTTTAATTTTATTCCTTAACGAATCATAAGAGGTTTGTACATTATTAGAAAAACCCTGTTGTAGCGTTTCAATTTCTATTTGCATAACCGTTAACGGCGTTCTTAATTCATGAGATAAGTTACCAAGTAATTGTTTTTTATCAACCGCTTGTTTTTGTATTAATGATGCTTTTTCAGTGGTTAATTTCATATCATTTTCAAGCATGGCGATATGGCGGCTTTCAATGGCTTGATCTTTTAGGCGTTTAACCGCTTCTTCTTGTAATACTTTGTGCTGCAGGGCAATGGCAACAGCAAAAAATAATGCCTCTATGGTATAAGCCGTTTTAAGTAAGGAGGATAAGTCAATTGTCAAATCAATAACCAGGATTGATGAACCTGCTAAAGTTAGTACATTGACCAACAATAAATGGGTAAATAAACTGATTGCAAAGGCTTTTGCCGCTGTTACTTTTAAGGAGAAGCTCCATATAACGGTGTAGGCTAAAACAGGAATAACCATTGTGCCTAATATAAGTGATATAACAATTAACTTAAAAAATGGCGTAAACAAGAGTAATAAAGCATTCGCGCTAATAAATATCAGGAAAACACGGTTTAATTTATTATGATTATCTTTTAGTTTAAGAAACTGACGGATAAAAAGTAAATGAAATAGTGGAATAAATACCACGATAAAGGCAATGGCTTTTTCCGCTATCCAGCCGCCATTAGGCCACAAAAACTTCAAGTTATAGCCGCTCACCTCTCCAATTAAGGCGATAAACGCTAATATCAACCCAGCGTAATATAAATGGGTCAAACTCTTAGATAAAAGTGCCTGTACGCAGGCCATAAATAAAATGGTAAACAATAAACCTAAACATAAGGTATTTAACATTGCTTCTTGTTGTAGAGGCTCATGGATGGTCGTAGGCGAGTATAAATTTAGTTTTAAAGGCTCCTTGCTAATATGGTGATAATGAATATAAAGATCTTTTTCTTCACTTGGCGTTAATGTGAGTGGTAGATATAGTTGTGACGCATTAAAGGGTCTATCGGAGAAGGGTGAGCGAGCATTGAGGTGAGTTATTTTTTCAGTTCGCTTATTGTCGTGCCACCAAGCCTTTAAGTACTGCATGCTGGGAAAACCTAACGATAAATAGTTTGTTATGGTTACCTCAGTGTTGTTCTTTATTGTTATTTTTACCCAGGTTTTAGTATCAGGTAAAAGCAGTGACTTTTTCCCGGTATTCTCAAAATTAACGTTAGCAGCGATAAGCTGTTCAACGGTTGAATATTTATTTTCTTCATCGAAATAAGTATTAGCAAACTTACTGACATTTAGTGCTTTATTGCTATTAATAAGCTCGACAGCACCAGCAAAAAATGGCAACACACTGAGCGTTATAATAATTATTATTTTAAAGGTATTAAGCCATTGGCAGTTTAATGACAATTGAAAGGCCTCCTAGTGGACTTTGTGTGGCAAAAATATCACCTTGATGAGCATTCACTATGCTTTTACAGATAGATAAACCTAAACCAGAGCCACCCGTTGCGCGACTTCTCGAACTTTCAACGCGATATAAACGTTCAAAGATATTCTCTAAATGTTTTGTTGCAACCGTTGGCGCACTATCGTTAATCTTGATAATGAGGTGTTCTTCATTTTGTGTCAGCGTTAATTCAATGTCACCACCCGCATCAGTATACTTAATACTATTACTAATAAGGTTTATTAATAATTGTTTCGTTTTTACCTTATCGATATTCATCGTTAAGTCATCATTGAGCTCAATGTCACTATGCCAGTTAAAGCCTTTCGAGACCACAAAACGTTTGAGCTCTGCTTCAATTTTTAATGTTAATGGTTTAATTTTTTCAGGTGAAAAATCAAACTGTAGTGCGCCAATATCTGATTTAGCAAGTTGTGAGATGTCATCAATTAAACTGTCCATATCAGCGACTTTTTTTCTTAGAGCGCTGTAAGATGCTTGAACATCATCAGAAAAATCATGTTGCAGAGTTTCTATCTCAATTTGTAGAACCGTTAATGGCGTCCTTAACTCATGAGAGACATCGGCCAATAATTGATTCTTTTTAACCAATACTTCATCCATCATGGTTGCACGTTCAGAAGCCAGTTTAGCAATGTTTTCAGCTTGTTCAGCAGCAAGTTTCATCTCATTATGTTTTCGTTCTATTTTTGCTTGTTTGATAACTCGCCAGCGAATGATTAGCCACATAGTCATTGTAATTAAGAATAAGCTGAGTAACTTAAACCACAGCGTTTGATAGATAGTAGGCAATACTTGAATTGACAGTGACTTGGTAGTTGAATTCCCCAAATGGTTACTTACTTCAATTTCAATGATGTAGCCGCCCGGTGGTAGTGAGGTAAAGCTAATAAAGCGACTATTATCTTCGGTATTTCGCCAATTATCGTTATAACCGATAATACGATACTTATAAGTAAGTTGTTGTGCATGAGTTAAATCTATACCGGTGAAATGAATGCTGGTATTTTTGGTGTTGGCAGGAATCACAAGTACTTCTCTGCTTGATTGAATAGGTTCGTCGTCAATAGCGATAGCATTAATAAGTAAGTTTGGCTTTTTTTGAATTGCTGATATTGCATTGGGCGTAATAAAATTTAAACCTTCATCACCACCAAAAAGTAGCTCACCTTGCTTGGTTTTTAAAAATACACTCGTAAAAGAGTTCCTATCAAATGGAGAGAGAGTTGAAATCTCGAATGTTTTAAAGGTTTTTGGATTTAAAAAGGCATGACGAGAAATCCAAATATTTCCTTGATTATCTTCAAGTAAATTTGTCGTTCGAATTTGCTCGGTGAGGTTTGGTAATAGGATTTCGTCAAAGATCACTTGGTGATTAAGTACCTTTTGCTTTTTAAATAATTGGAATTGGCTACCAACCCACAATTGGTCGTTTGAATCAACCAGTACTCCGCCAACTTGGTTATTATTTAAAGTAAAGCCGGTGTTTTCACCACTATCTAAGTGATGCCATTTATTTGTCGAAAACTCTAACCAATAAAGGCCATTCTTATTACCTGTCCAAATATTACCTTTGCTATCCGCAGCAATCGTATATAGCGGGCCGTTAAAGTTAAAATCAGGCCGTGAGAAGGTTTTAGTGATGAGGTCAAAGCTAAGTAAACCTTCACTCATAGGTAACCACAACTTTGCTGCCTTTGGATCTTTAATTATATTTAATATGGCGCCGTTACGTTGCTTTAATAGCGGAGCAGGGAAATATTCGGTTTTTTGGGTAGTAAAATTATAATGCACTAAAAAAGCAGGAAAGGTAATTATCCACATAGTCTCTTGACTGTCTTGATAAAACTGATTGGCAATCAAATGCCTTTGTTCCCCACGATGTGTTGCGATGAACTCTATTTCATCAACTTTACCTGCTGTGGGTGTTATAACATCAATTTTTCCACCAGCATGACTTGATAACAACAAGGTATCATCGCTCAGTTGTCCTATACCTCGCACTCTTGAGTAACTGATGGCGTTTTCTTTACTTGGGCTAGGCCTTGCATAACTAAAAGCTTGATTGTGATTGTTGTAATAATGAAGCTTAGGGCCACTTATTCCTACCCAAATAATGCCAGCATTATCTTTATATAGTTCTGTTACTTTGTTTGTGCTTAAGCCATTGTTTACAGAAGGGTCATGCTCAATACGCCTAATAAAGTGACCAGTTTCAAGATCTCTAACCTCAATGCCATTATCCCCTGTTTGTAGCCAAATTTGTTGAGGTAACTCAATGATGGAGTGTAGAGTATTTGATTTTACCTGCTTTGGTAATTCTGTTAACTGGTGTGTAGTCTTATCTAAAGTCCAAGCGCCTGAAAATGTGGTTGTTAACCATACTTTATTGTTTTTGCTTTGATGAATGTCCACTACTTTAGCTTTATTGAATAATTCATTTTTTGTTATGAACTTCTGTAGTGAACCTTTGCTTAAAAAGTAAAGGCCGTGGTTAGTGCCAACCCAAACGGTATTTTGATTATCTTTGTAGATAACTGAACTAGCGATAGCTTCTTCTTGAAAAGTATAATGCTTATAATTGTGATCATTAACATTAACTTTATAAATGCCATCAGCTGTTGATATATATAGAGAATCCTCATCTAGAAGTAAGTTGAATGCAGCATGAATGACTAATGAATTTTTTGAGTCCGTATTGACAAAAAGGTGCTGCTTTTCTTTAGTGTGAATATTGTATTTAAAAACACCAGCATCAGATGACGTAATCCAAATATTATCGTTCTTATCAAAAGCAAAGTCGGAGAGTTGGAAGGTTTTATCATCAGGAATAAAGTTAATACGCTCGTACTTATAGCCGTCATATTTGAATAAATAGTTATCATCAAGCAGCCATAACAAACCATCTTTATCTTGATAGATCTCGCGGGTCACTCCTATTGCCTCTGCAATATTTGAGCTTACTTCTCCAAACAGGGGTTGGGTGATTTTATTGTATATCGTTGATGCGAAGGCGGTGTTATTTAACTTAAGGCAAATTAAAAACAAAATGAAGGTTGTTAACTTTATAGTTGATAATTGCCTGAATATCATGGTGTTCAACCTTAAAATGGGAGGGAGTTAATTAATAAAAGGTTAGTAGCATAAGTTGAATACATACAGACAACAATAGTTTAAAACTAAAGTTGATGTTTATTCACATAGATCACTTCTTTCATATTTATACTCTATTATCTTTATGTTTTTTTAAATGTGTCCATATATGGTCAAAAAAATTCGACCGCAGTTTTATATTCAAGACAGTATCTTTTGCATTAATTTTTTGATTATCTATAATTGTTTACTCTCGATGAATGGGCACGTGTCTATTTTTTGAGTGTTAATTTTTTTCTACCCATCATTAAGCCAATAACACTTAAACCAAATAACATGGATGTTGTAGGCTCAGGTACAGCTACTGTTTCTAGTTCTGAGTAAAGTGGTTTTACCTCACTATCACCTTTGTACTTAACATTTGTTAAGATAAAGTCACCACTATAGCCATGCGCAGAATCTACTTTTATATTCATTTTGTTCCATTGGTAATCAAAGTCTAGCTCGAAGAAGTCAACAGTATTTAGAGTTTCTGTATAGGTTGACTCATTGATTTGAAACTTAAACCAAAAAGTGAATGCAGGGTTGTCACCTAAGAAGTCTAAAGGCTTACCTGTTTCTTTGTATAAAACGCCATCATCCCATTTAGGTTGATACCATCCAGCGTGACCACGATAAAAACTTACTTGATCTAACTTATATCTATAATCATTTTTCATCCCTGCATCAAAGTCGAAACCATAATTCAACAATGTTGCGCCAGTACCCTGTGTAGTTGGGGAAGTGTAAATATAGTTATCTTGAATGAATTCAAACTGGTGGTCAATAATGCCTGCTTCTGCCTTGCTAAAATTGGCACTAAGTAGTGCAGCCAATATTATCAATACGTACTTATTCATTTTTTACTCTTTAGCTTGTTGGTTGTTTTGTTGGATATTGACAGGGAATTAAGGAATAAATGTGGATGCAGTTAACATTAGTTATGTTATTAGGGTCTGTTGATCTTTCGAGATTACTTTTACAGCAACTTGTTTGGTATTTAGACAGGGTAGAGCATGTGACATGTAGCTGGCTACACGAACTTGCGATTACGACGTTTAAATTTCAAACAAGTGCTGCCTTTAGGTTCATTTAAAACGAATTCACTCTTTGTTGCTCGCTTTTTAAATAGAAATACTATAATTCAAAGCTCGCGCCGCGATTAAATCCGTTTTAAATTGAATAAATTTTAACCCTGAAAGATCAACAGACCCTAGCATTTTATTTATATTTAATTAACATTTTGTAGTTTGTTTACGCTTAAACTAATTCACTAATTATATTACTTTGAAGTATTCTTCCGTGCCCTAAATTTTTAGTAATATGTAGTTCAGCACCTGAGAGTTCTGCAAGTCGGTAACTTGCATTGATAGGGGCAAATTTATCATGTTTATCATGAACAATTTTTAAATTACCAGCAAAATTAATTAACGGGGAAATGACATCTAAATCAGCTACACGCATTTGTTCTGAATAAAAATAATCCTCTATCATATTCTCAAATAACTTTTGATCAAACCCAACTTTTTCAACAAAATATTGCAGTAGATTAAACGTTTCTAGTACCGGAGAAATTAACATGAGTTCTTCACCGAATGTTTTGAACCAATCACTATTTGCCATTGCAGCAGCTCCCATAGAGTGGGTGATCACTAAACCTGGTTGTGGGAGTAAAGCGATAATTTCATCAAAAGCATGCACCATTTTAGGTAGTGAAGAGTATTTACCTTCACTCATACCGTGAGCAGGAAAGTCAAACGTGATGCAACGATAGCCCCGTTTACTCATAGTCTGCATTAATGGCCAGAATTGAAAGCCACATCCAGACCAACCATGTACCATTAATATCACAGGTCCCTCACCGATGTGATGCGTTTTAATATGACCAAAGCTAGTATTGTAAATTGATTGAGTTACTGCTTCTGGCCAATGACTTGTTCTTTTGACCGGTGATAGCACTATTTTCTGTGAAAGCTTCAGTGCTGTTTTCGGCATAAACTTGCGCATAGCCCGGGTAATAAATTTTATTAATTTACGTTTTTTTGAGCCAACATTGGCGAAATATCCATTATTCATATTTTCATGCCTATTTGCTTTTAAAAAGGACATTCTTGATTGTAGATAGTCTATTAAATCACGTAATTGTGGATTAAATATGGTTGGATTGGGTTAACAAATAAGTACCTTCGATAAAGGCTTATAGAAATAACGAGGGACAAGGAACTTTCACCGATATAAAAATGGCGTTGAAGTATCCACATTTCTGCCACAATGTTTTTTTATCCTTAAAATAACGGGCTTATTCAATTAAAAAATAATTATTGCATAAGTCAAATTACAGGTCTGTTATTGAGGTAAACTTATTTTGTTCCATCAAATATCCCGCCTGCAAAGTAAGTATCAAAAACTACTAGTTACGCTTATTTTGTTGTCGCTTCCACATGCTGTTTTGGCAGCGGATACACCTGCTAAGGCCGGCTCTTTAGTTGGTGCTACGGTTAAACTTTATAGTTTGGCTGCCGATGGCAGTAAAACCCTAGTGGCAACTGAAGTAACCTCTTCTGATGGCTCGCTCAATGGTAGTGGTTTTTTTAAATCCAATACCAGTTTGTTAGTCGATGAAACATTTTATCTGTATGAAATAACAGGCGGCAGTGATATTGATATTGATGACGATGGCACAATTGATGTATTAGCGACAATAAATAAAGGTACCTTACGCGCGATAGCGTCTGGACAAACACTTAAAGCTCAAACACAAATCAATTTGTCAGTATTAAATGAAGTCATTTATCAACTGATACGCCCTGAACTATCAACAGACTTTGCTAATTTACAAAGTTATATTAATAGTGCAGTGGCGAGTATTATTGTCACTGATATAACAAGTGATAATAAAATCAGTGAAACAGACTTTTTTGCATTTTTGCCTGCGGTAGACCAATCAAGTTTAAGTGCTGCCTACCAGAATAATTTAACGAAATTTAACGAAACTCTATATGCCGGAAATTCGGTGGTAGGAGTGATTTTATCTCACAATGCTTTAATCAAAGAATTTTCTGAAGATGGTGAGTCTTTTGTTGATTATCAAGTATCACAAGATGGGCGTCGTTTGTATTTTGCCCTAGAGAACTCGCTTGGTTATATTGATTCACAAACCCAAGAAAAAACAATGTTCTATGCGGCGGGTAATAAATATGCTTTTGAATATATTAGCTTGTCTGCGGATGAACAAAGCTTGTTTGCGGTGGATGCTCGGGCAAAATTGAAACGAATTGATATTGCCACAGGCCTAGTGATAGATAGTTTTAATTTACTTGATAATGATGGGGGTGAACTAGCTGTCACTAGCATGCACGTTAATAGTGATGACACATTGATTTATTTCGCGACAATTAATGGTCTGGCAATTCTTAATATAGCGAGTCAGCAAGTTATTGCTATTGCGGAAGATGATATCAACCGTGCTGATGACATTGTTGTAGATAATAGCGAGACGGTTATCTATTCCATTAATCATAATGATAAATTATTAGAAATTTATGATATAGCAACTCAAGCTTATCAAAATATTAGCTTGAGTGGTGAGCCCAAAAACTTGTTGTTATCTGAAGATGGTTCAAAAGTTTTTATAGCGGCAGGTGAGGCGGGGCTTGTTATTTATGACGCAACAGAAAAAACACTTTTTTATGATACAGCTGTAGGTTATGTGTCTTTTATTAGCTTTACCATTGACCAATCTGAATTAATCATTTCGAATTACAATGACGACGAAGATAATTACGCCGACATTTTCTCATACAATATTATTACATTAACAACTAAGCAATTAATGCAAGCGATTGATTATGACTTAGGTGATACCGATCTTTCAGCGCTCGGAGAAGTCGTTTATCAAATAGCTGACACGCTATACTTATCGACAATAGATGATGGTTATATCAGTATTTTTGATCATAACTATCAAGCTACAGACTTGGGTTTACATCAATACACTACCAGTGGGCCTACTAACGCTATTGTGGTCTCTGATGATGAAGAGACTGTTTATGCGGTTTCGCCCAATAGTATTGATGTTATTTCAAGCGTCGATGGCAGCCTAATCTCTAAAGCCATTTCAGGGGCTAATGATGTATTGGCTTATAATAAAGATAAAACAGGCCTTTATTACAGCATTATTAACACTATTTATGAGTATGATTTTGCAACCGATAATGTCACTGCCTCACAGTATGACCTTTTAGGATTAAAATACGTAAAAGACATTGCTGTGGATAATGATGGCCGATTACATGTCGCACAGTACAGTAACGGCTATAAAATCATTTCCTCAGATTCATCTGTAGTCGATGTTTTAAGTGGTAAAAATCGTAGAGTGCTACTAAATAATGATCAATCAACCGCTTATTTAGCGTTAAATCACGACGGCTATAGTCTTGGTATTATTGACCTCACCGATAATTCATCGGTGTTAATTAGTGAAAGCCAAGTGAAGACACCGTATGGCATAGCGTTATCGAATGATGAAAACACCCTCTATGCAAGTTCAAATAGCATGTTAAGTATAGTTGATTTAGCTAATGCTAATGCCGTATCTGATATAACCATGCCTGATTTAGGTTATTCTATTGCGTTAAATAGTGATGAAACTTATGCTTTTGTGGGCACAAGCTCTGGGGTTGTGTTAGTTGACTTGGTTTTTGAAACCAGCTCATATTTAACAACGGATGATGCAAAAGATATTGTGTTAAGCCAAGACGAAACTACGTTATACATTGCTAATGGTAATGATGGGGTAAAGGTCATTGATGTTAGCCCATTTTCATCAAAAACTTTAGATACCGACGGAGATGGTCTGTTAAATTCGATAGACACGGATGATGATGGTGACGGCGTATTAGATAGTAATGATGCTTTTCCATTAGACGACAATGAAAGTATAGATACCGATGGCGACAATATTGGTAATAATAGTGACGATGATGATGATGGTGATGGTTACTCTGATAGCGATGAAGAAAATAACGGCACAGACCCATTAGATCATTTAAGTTTACCACTTGATACAGACGGCGATGGTTTATCTGACTTACTCGATACAGACGATGACGGTGACGGTTATTTAGATAGTGATGAATTAGCAAATGGTGGTCAATCAGACCCATTAGATTATTCAAGTACCCCGCTTGATACTGATGGGGATTTTGTTTCTAACATTAACGATACTGATGATGATAACGATGGTGTTGAAGATGTTCGAGATGCTTTCCCATTGGATATTACTGAAACAACAGATACCGATGGTGATGGCACAGGGAATAATGCCGATAGTGATGATGATGGTGATGGTATCGATGATGCTGAAGATGGTTATCCATTAGATAATACCAATACACCAACCGATCTCTTTGATTTAGGACCGGCAAGCAGTAATGTTGAATTGTCGGTTAGTCAGCAATCTTATAACTTTATGATCACTGGTATTACTGCAGCCACACCAATGACCATTGTTGGTGGTGAATACTCGTTAAATGGCGACCCTGAATATTCTTCAGGCCCGGTAATGGTATATCCGTTTGATGATGTTGAAGTAAGACATACCAGCGCTGCCACAGATTTAACCATGGTTTCTACTACGTTAACCATTGGTGATGTTTCAGACAGCTTTTCTTCTACCACAGGGGATGCTACGCCGAATGCGTTTAGTTTTACTGCAGAGACAGATGTAGAGCAAGCACAAACGATCACCAGTGACAGTATAAAAATTTCAGGTATATCAATACCTGCAAAGGTTTCTATTACTAATGGTAGTTATCAAATTAATGGGGTTGGTGGCTTTCAAACACAAGATGGTTTTATTGAGAATGACCAAAATATTGAAGTCAGACATACCTCTGCCAATGGCTATAATGAACAAGTTGATACGGTTATTACTATTGGTGGTGTTGCGCAAACTTTTAGCTCAACCACTTTCAATTGTAATGATTTAGATCGAGTAATCTACCCTGAAACGAGATTGATGTTTGATGAAGTCGAAGATAATAATAATGTGTGTAATGCTATTGCTTCGGCTCAGCCAAGTTTAGCGCCTTACTCTATAGTAGATGCCGAACTTAAAGAACTAGGGGGTGAGGATTGGTTCTTACTTGACGTTGCAGAGTATGCACATTTTTCATTTACAACGTCTAACTGTGACGTAAATGGGACCAATACGTTATTAGAAATTTACGATAGTGCATTAGTGAAAATTGCCGAAAATAATGATTTTGATGGTGGATTTTGCTCCGAAATCACCAAAGAGCTTGCCGTTGGAAAATATGCTGTTCGCGTGCTAAATGGTGAAGAGACACCGGCAGGCTTAGGCGAATATCAACTGACAGTATTGCAACTAAACCCCTATTTAAGTATGGAGAATGAGGGAAGTAGTGGTAATGGTGATATTCCATTTGAAGAGATTGAATCTGATTCATATCAAGCGGGCTGGATTGGCCATATGGGGCCGAAAGATATTGATAGGATTATTGTCGAAGTTCAAGCAGATAAGTATCTGAAGGTTGAAGTTAATGATTTAGGTGATGGGCGCTGCGCCGCTTTTGATTTAGATCTAGTGTTAACCATTTTAAAGTCGAATGGTGATTTTGTAGCCACCAATGATAATCGCGGTGCACTTAATGGATGTCCAAGGATCATTATACAAGGACTTGCAGCAGGGCAGTACCACATATTAATAGAGGAATCACTAGAAGATGATATCGAAGAGAGCTCGGTTAATGATGACTTCTATGGCTTGGTTGTTGAACAGTTAAGTGAGGAGGACTTGATACAAGAAGTTGAAAGCAATGATGTTATGGATATCGATATATTTGGGTCGAATAAAGCTAGCCCGTTGCAAGTGGGTGATATTACCTTTGGTGATTTAGCAACCACTGATGACCAAGATAACTTTGTTTTTGAAGTCCCTGACCTTGGCACACAACAAGCACAGGTGCTGATGACCATGAGAAGTAATGATGGTATATCGGCTCGATTAACAATTTACGACCAAGATTTTGTTAGCTTAGATTCATCATCGGCAGAATTAGAGGGGTGGTATCCATCGTTAGATTATCATTTGTCTGCAGGTAAGTACTTTGTTGAGATAGTTAGGGGATATGGAGCTCCTCAAACAGGGGAGTATTATTTTGATTATGATATTGCTTATCAAGCTGATGTGACGGCTAAAAAATTAGTATATAGCAATGTAGCTGAAGGTGGCCCTGAGACGGTGTTTTTAAGTACACAACATGTTGCTAAAACATGTGGACCTATCGAAGCCATGCTTGTTGATATAGATATTGAACATGACAATAGCCCAGATCTTGAAATCAGTTTAACCAGTCCTGCTGGCACTACAGTGATATTGAAGTCATTTGGAGAGCATCAAAGTCTGGTAGGAACCTACGGGATTGATTTATCGACGAATGGTACTTTGACTTCATTTAATGACGAGTATATTACGGGTGATTGGTTGCTCAGTGTCGAAGATAATACCGTTACTAATGTTGGTAGGATAAATAAATGGGCCTTACAGCTTTTTTGTGAAAACTTTGATATTGATGATGATGGCATGCCAAATGATTATGAAGATGCTAATGGCTTAAATAAAAACTTGGATGATAGTGCTGATGATGCTGACTTAGATGGTTTAACTAATTTTGAAGAGTATAACTTAGGTACAGATCCTCAAGATCACAAACCCATTGCCAACGCTGGGGAAGATCGTGATGTGGATGAATTGACATCAGTTTATTTATCCGGCGCATTATCAACGGATCCTGATGGTGTTATTGTCAATAAATGGTGGACACAGGTAGGTGGGGAGCCAACCGTTACTATCAATACAGCTACCAGTACAAGCGCTACTTTTACTGCACCCGATGTTGATACTGCAACAGTGCTAACATTCTCATATAAAGTGAAAGATAGTGCACTCGCTTATGACACTGACACGGTAAATATTACCATACATCCTCTAGATACTGACGGTGATGGTATGCCTGACGCCGTTGATACAGATGATGATAATGACGGTGTTGAAGATGCTGAGGATGCTTTTCCTCTAAATAATTCTGAATCAGTAGATACTGATGGCGATGGTATCGGTAACAATGCCGATACCGACGATGATAATGATGGTGTGTTAGATGAAAATGATCAAGCACCATTAGATCCTGAAGTCTCAGATGTAACAGCCCCAAGTGTAATAGTGACAAATAAAATTGTTGTTGCAGCAGTTGATGCGCAGGGAACACCTCAATCAGATAGCGCAATTACTGCATTTTTAAACTCAGCCATTGCCAGTGATGATGTAGATGGTCCACTTATTGTTACTCATGATGCACCGG
>Ga0105359_10001092_pt1 | contig 22859 bp, 19 predicted proteins | sample GOMGulsemesocosm_6_FD_83659 | JGI IMG/M metagenome (GOLD analysis project Ga0105359, IMG submission 83659) | Methane-oxidizing microbial communities from mesocosms in the Gulf of Mexico - GOM8C Gulf of Mexico | ecosystem: Environmental > Aquatic > Marine > Cold seeps | place: Gulf of Mexico...
CACTCGGTGCCAGCATATCCACGGTGGGCAAGATATAGGTGCTGGAGACAAAGCGGATTGCCTTGCCCAGTTCGGCGCTGCTCATGATGGCGTCCTGAGCCGTTTTCTGGGCCAGATCACTCTGTGTGGACAGCGCCTGCTGCTTACTGTGTTCGAGTACGGCGTGATCGACCTTGGCCTTGAGAATTTCCTTCTCGAAGGGCTTGACCACATAGTCTTCGGCGCCCACCTCATAACTCATCAAGCGTTCGCGCAGAGAACTGCTGGCGGAAATAAAAATCACCGGAATATTGGCGGTCAGCTCATCGAGCTTAAGCGCGTCGCAAACCTCAAAACCATTCATACCGGGCATTTCGACATCCAGTAAAATGGCATTAGGGTGCCACTTCTTAGCCTCGAGTAAACCCTGGTCACCATTGTCCGCTGCATGTACCTCATAACTTTCTTTCAGCGTATTGCGGACAATTTTTTGCAAAAAACGATCATCATCTATCACTAGAACACGTTCCATTATTTTCTCATTCATCGCCACAAAGAGCTTGCCCATGAATAGTAGTTCGTCATGCGCCTAAGTCATTCACCACAAAGATCAATATGTTATATCCATGAGTTTACAAATAACGTTCGCATCTAGAAGAAGGGCTCGATATCAGACCGGCTGCCAAGCCAAGATGAGCCTCATAAATAAAGAGGCAGGGGCGCGGCTCAGAACAGAACCGCGCTGATGAGGACGCTTCACGTGTTGCAACCCTCGCGGCTTACCAAGCGTTAAAACTTGGCCCCCACCCAGACCCAGAGTTTATCGGTATCGGATGCGCCGCTGTCGCCACCGCTCACCGTAGCGGTCGCCTTGCTGTAGCTGGCATACTTAATACCCGCACTATAGTTCTTACCGTACTTACGCGCGTAGAGGATATTAATCTCATCGCCCATGTCGTCGCCGGTGGCGGTCCCTTGATCGGTACTATAATCGTGGTAAATAAATGCCAGCTTGCCGCCGGCCAGCTTGGTCGACAGACTCAAGTACATATCCTCTAGGCCTTCATTGGGTGTCCCCAAAAACTGATCCGACCAGCCGTTAAACTTATGCAGGGTGGCCAGAGGCGTGCCAAAACCATAGCCGCCATTGTCCGAACCCAGTACTTCTAAGCCCAACTTGGCGGTGATGCCTGATGCCACCACACCACCTTCGAGCAACATATAGTCGGCGTCACTGCTGGCACCGGCGACGTCTCGTTCCTGATCCGCGTATTCCAGCGCATAGAGAAACTTCATATTACCGCTCTTGGCAGCGCCCTTAAAGCTGAGGCCAAAAGTATCTATATCGACATCGGCCGCCGCCCCTGCCTTATCTTCGGTGAGCAGATAGGCGTAACCGGTGAGGGTGCCAAGTGGGGTTTTATAGGTCAGGTTGAGCAGGTTATCGGCGGCGTCAACGTCCTTCTCTTCTGCAAAGATACGATTGCGCTCACTGATATAGATATACTTAAGGGTCAGGGCTTTACTGGGGTTAAACGCCAGCGACAGGCCATCAAAGGTCTGGCGGTTTTGACGCCAACCAACGTGACCGACAAAGCGGTGGCCATCGAGTGTGATCACCTGGCGCCCAGCCCTAGCCATACAGCCAGCCGTCTTATACTGCAGATAGGCCTGATCCAACTCGGTGGTTTCTGGGTCAGCAATAACAGACTTGTCGGCATACTCACCGAAGGTGGCGTCATTGTATTCGTCTATGTCCGCCACCACCCGCACGTCCGCCATGCCCAGGGTGGTCGAGAAGCCATCGACGGCGCCAGTGGTGTAACTCAGGCGTGTGCGCAGGGTCATGGCATCGGCGTCTTTATTCGCCGTATCCTGATCCACCTTCTCGTAGCGCAGGCGCATATCGACAGAAGCCTTACCCGATGTTAAAGCATTGGTCACCGCATCAGCGACAGCAACACCCGACTGAGCGACCAGCGCACTGCTAACCGCGAGGGAAAGAAGCCTGAGTTTCATGTTCATCATGGCGTGACACCTCCAAAAAGTGAATAGAGCATCCCCACTCTCTAACAGCGCCACAATGAATAGAAACAATAGCGCCAAAGCTAAACCTTAAATTTATTCACCAGCGACGTCAGCTCCTCAGAAAGATGCACCTGCTCTTCGCAGGCCTTTGTCGTATGCGAAGCCCCCTCTGAAGTCTTGGCCGCATACTCGGTGATCTCACTGATGTTGCGATTAATCTCCTCCGCCGTGGCGGCCTGCTGATGGGTGGCCGTGGCTATCTGGGTGTTGATACTCACTATGCCCGTCACCGCTTGGTTTATTTTTTGCAGCGACTCACCGGCCGTCGTGGCCTGCTGCACCGCCTGCTCGGCGTTACTGACACCGGCTTCCATAACCTTCACCGCATTGCCAGAGCCCTCTTGCAGGCGACTGATCATTTCCTGAATCTCTTGGGTCGACTCTTGGGTGCGCTGCGCTAGGGTGCGCACTTCATCGGCCACCACCGCAAAACCACGCCCCTGCTCGCCGGCACGGGCGGCTTCAATAGCGGCGTTGAGAGCCAACAGGTTCGTCTGTTCAGAGATGCCGCGGATCACATCCAACACAGAGCCAATATTGCCTGTGTCGACCGACACCCGGGTAATGGCTTCATTGGCACCGCGAATACTGTTCGACAGGGCGCTCATCAGCTCGATGGTTTTCGCCACGGTTTCGCGGCCCTCCTGCGCGGCGGCGCTGGCCTCGGTAGCTGTATCAGACGCGCTGTTAGCGTGGCGCGCTACCTCTTCGACAGTGGCCGCCATCTGGTTAATGGCCACCGCCACCTGATCGGTCGCAGACTGCTGTTGGTGAGCACAACGCTGGGTTTCCTGCATTACATCGCCACTCTGCTCAGTGGCTACACGCAGCTCCTGCGAAGCGCGCCGTACCTGAGAGACCACCGTTTGAAAATGCACCATCATCTTATTAAGCGCCTGACTCATCACCCCCATCTCATCGCCGCTGTCCACTTCAACCCGGAAGGCCAGATCCGAGTGCTGCTCTATATGCTCAAGAGCCAATTGCAAACGATGGATAGGTCCATGTATATTTTTCTTGAGCAACACCGCGTAGAGCATCGCCACCACAACCAACACCAACATGACCGTCAAGGCAACATTCAGCATCCATTCACTGCTTTTCTCGACCTGCTGCGCCGCAGTGCTCAGTTTTCCTCCCGCGCCTGTCACTAGGCCACCAGCGCTGGCTACCTGAGGCCTAATCTCTTGCACCCGCTGATTAAGATTCGATGCCCGTGTCTGCAGTTCAGTATCAATCACGACACCTAAGCGCCGCGCCGACGACATCAATGAATTGCCCTGCACTCGATTTTCATCGACATAAGCATCCACGGCCTCTAGCATCTTTTCGAAGAACTGCGCTGAACGTTGTTCCAGTGAGCTAGCCAGTTGGCGGTCGTCGAGTTCCGCCAACAAGCGGTTAAAATCTTCTTGCCGTGCCTCTGCATTACTCTCGGATTCATTGAGCCAACTGACCGACAAGTCGGTCAGCCAAAAGCGCATTTCCGAAAAACTGCGAGCCATGTCTCCGGTATGTTCAAGCTGTAACACCAGCTGAGCCTGTGTCTCCAACAGCTGATCCTGCTGTTCTATTGCCCCTAACTGTTCATCCACCAGCGCCATCTGTTGATTACTCAAGTCAGTCGAAGCGGAAAGTTGAGTCACTAGATAAGCCAGAGCGAGCAGTATCACCCCGGCAAAGATCCCGGTAAAACCGATGATTCGCACACCGATGGATAAGTTACGAATATTCATACATCTATGCCTCTAGCCCGTCATCATTTAAAGATCGACAGACTGATAGCCCCACCCAACTCACCCAGTACACCGCCCTCTTTTTTACCGCCGGTGATATCCAGCTCACCCTTGGGCTTGCCGTGGCAACCGAGACATGAGGCACCATAGTATTCCGGTAAAATATAGCGGAAGGCTGGCTTGCCCTTGACCGCGGCCTCCTCGAAGAAAGGCTTGCCCGTCTCATAGCCGGCCGCGCTGAATTTCAACTCGATGATATTGTGTTCCCACTTATCGGGGCGGTTGGCGCGGTTGCGTACATACTTTTTTGGCGCCGTGAGTTTGATGGCCATTTTACCGCTCATCTTTGCACTGAATTTGGTGGCAACCTGACGGGCGAAGATCGCTGGCAGAAACCCTTTAAAACCCACGCCCTGCTCATTGATCAGCTCTTGCGCTTCCGCCATCACCTCGTCTACGGCCTCAAGCATGGCAGCCTCGGCTGCGCCTTCGACCAACGGGGTTCCAGCCGCCTGTTGATAGTTAACCTTGGCCTTGGCCACCACCGCACTGCCCCCCAGTCCCTTATCTCCCTTGGAAGCGTCGTTAATCAGTTTCTGGTTGACCGAGATCACCTTGCGCGAAGCCCGAAACAGCGTCGTCAAGCTCTGACTGGTCGCCACGTCATCGGCCCACAATGGAGGCGCGGAAAAGCAAAGTAAAACAGCGGTAAAAACAGCAACTAAGGATGGGGTAATCATTGACCTGCGTTTCATCATGAAATCCTCTAAGGAGCCTGGGTATAGTCTCTTTAGTATGGCTGTGTAAGCTTTGATAATTATTTGAAATATAGAATCATTAATTTTAATAAATAATTTTTATATTCAAAATATTACATCTCAGTCTTTCGGGCTACCCTAGCAACGACCCAATCATCGGTGGGACCGATGATAAATATTCCAGTAGGGAGGCAGACCGATTCAAACTCTCTGGAGTGGAAATAGAGATATAAATAAAATAAAAGGAAGAGCCAAAACCGACCGTCAGTTTATCCCGCGATGAAATACAACAGCGAGGTCTTTCACTCAATGACCCAAACCTCGTCTCGCTAAATGTTTCATATTTTGTCTACGGCTACTGTAATGATTTGGCGAAAGGCAAGCGTTACAACATCAAACTCAACACCGAATACAGACACAGCCCGCAATGAACCAGAAGCTTGTTCCTATGGGTTATATGGGAAAATACGGGGGGAAGACCTGGCAGAAGATAACGACGAGAAATAGTCTAACAAGAAAAACCTACCCTTCATCGATGGTTTAAAAGAAGCCTGGAAAGAAAACCTATTTCTCAACGCAGGGTTGGGCTATATATACAGAAAACACGTCAGCTCACGATTCACATTTCACAATTAATGGGGCTAGTCGACGACCATAACAAGCGCAACACCTTCCAGCGCAGCAGTCGTTATTCAATAATTCATCAACACAAATTTTAACACGCCGGTAACTGAGTCAGATAACCTTCGGTCTGCATTTCCAGCAGGCGGCTCTCAGTGCGCTGAAATTCAAAGTTCACCCGGCCACCCAAATACAATTCGCGAATCGGCGCCGCTGCGGAGACAATTAAACGCGTGTGCCTATCGTAGAGCTCGTCCACCAGTGCAATAAAACGCCGCGCGGGGTCATCTAGATAGCCCTGCTGAACACTGCGATCGACATGGCCGATGGTATTTTGATTGGCGCCACTGTCTTCCGTACCTATGGCTATCTTGCGGGTGTTCACATGGCCGCCCATCACCGGCACATGGCTCACCAGTATCGTCTGAAAGCGCTCACTCAGTTCAATGTAATCCAACTGACTGCGCGGGCCATCGCAGAGCGCCATGAAATCAAACCACACCACACTCGCCCTAGGCCGCTCTGCGATCCGCACGCCTCTCACCATCAACTTGCGACCCAGCACGCTCAACGAACCAACAACAGCCGGACGGCCTGCCGTCGCCTCACACCACACTTTTGCCAGTTGTTGCTCGGCCATAACGTCAAGGGGCTGAAAGTAGCGCGGGACAGACGGCAGTTCGCGCAAGCGATGATCCACCTCACCATCGAGGGATAACAGCCGCGTGTGGCGGCTGAGCAGGTCGATCGCCGGCAAAAAGCGCTGGCGCTGTAAACCGTCGCGATAAAGGTCCACAGGGGCTAGGTTCGATGTGGTTACCAACACCACTCCACGGGCAAAGAGCCCTTGCAGAAGGTTCGCCAAAATCATGGCATCGCCAATGTCACTGACAAAAAACTCATCAAAACAGAGCACGCGGGCTTCACGGGCTAGGTCAGCGGCGACTCGATCGAGCGGGTTCTTCTCACCGCTGAGCGCATCCAACTGCCGATGCACACGCCGCATAAAGCGATGAAAGTGTAAACGCAACACCAGCCCCGCCGGCAAGCACTCATAGAAGCAGTCCATGAGGTAGGTCTTGCCACGCCCCACTCGCCCACAGATGTAAAGCCCTTGCGGCACGTCCTGCGACGTCCAGAAGCCAGCTTGCCAAAAACGTGGAGGCGTCACACTGATCCGCTGATAAAGCGCATCAAGTTCACCCACCACCATTTGCTGCGCCGCGTCAAAAGAAAAGCCCTCACGGCTGAGGTCCTGCTGATAACGATCCATCGGTGTCATGTTTAACTCAATTTCCGAACACAAAAAAAGGGCCGCAGCCCTTTTTCTTCACGGCCTAGCCAACGCGCTTAGGAAAAACTCGCGTTGTGGTAGACCTGCTGAACATCGTCACAATCCTCAAGAAACTCAAGCAGACGCTCAAACTTCTCCAGGTCTTCACCGGCTATCTCGATGCGTTCCTGGGGCAGGTAAGAGATCTCTTCGACCTCAAGTTTAATCTCCGGGTAGCTCGCAGCCAGCGCCGTCTTAACGTTAAAGAACTCGTTTGGCTCAGCCAGTACGGTGACTATGCCGTCTTCGCTCTCAACGTCAGCGACATCGACGTCAGCTTCCATCATGGCCTCAAGTACGGCGTCTTCATCTTCGTGTTTCAAACAGAAGATCGCTCGGTGATCGAACAGGTGGGCAACGGCGCCTGGGGCGGCGATCTTCGCCTTGGCTTTGTTAAAGCAGGTGCGCACGTCACCGATGGTGCGGTTGTTGTTGTCGGTCAAACAATCGACGATCAGCACGGTGCCGGCGGGACCGAAGCCCTCGTAGCGAGCGCTGTGGAAGTCTTCACCGCCGCCGCCTTCAGCCTTGGCAATGGCCTTATCAATCACGTGGGTCGGCACCTGGTCTTTCTTGGCACGTTCGATCAGACGACGCAGCGTCAGGTTGCTGTCTGGGTCGGTGCTGCCGTTTTTGGCGCAGACGTAAATCTCTTTACCGTACTTGGAGTAGACCTTGGTCTTCGCGCCTGCGGTTTTGGCCATGGACTCTTTACGGTTTTCGAAATGTCTTCCCATTGCAATCGTCTCTCATGTCGAAGCTGAGTGGTCACAACTCAACTTAATATTAATTCTTAGCGGGCGGCGAAGAGTATACGCCCCGCCTCTTTAGTCTGACGCTAAGTCACACTCAGCGTCATCAATTGCTATTACCAGCAGTGCTTATTCAAGCAAGTACTCGAACCACCGTCAGGTGCTCTTAATAATATTTCATAACAGCTGATGGCCATTTTCAAGGATTTCAGCCGCCGATTCAAACCCCATTAGCCATTTACTCCATTCATCAGCCAATAAAGTAAGTAAATCGGCTATAAGTCGGTGTGCACAGTCAGCACCGCAATCAGCTGGTAAACATGGGGTAAAGCCTATTCAGCTCTTGGCTCAACTGGCTGAAACGCGGGTATTGTCGATGCCCCGCAGCAAGCTCACCAATATGCGTCATATTCTCACGACACAAAGAGCCCAAGTACGCACTTGCCTCCTCTTGTTTGGTCTGTGTTAAGGCCACATGAACGATGTTAAGACGCAGGCCAACATGTTTCGGGAACAGGCCCGTAGCGCGTACAAATACCGCAATCGCGGCATCATAGGATTTGCTTTCAAAATGACTGATGCCTTCCGTGGTTAAGTCCGTGGCCATTTTCTTGCCTTTGGCACTGACCGGCTCTTCCGAGAGTCCATCAACTCTGTCGACAAGGTCGGTATTTTCAGGGTTCTCTCTGGCCACCTTGAGCATCAAGGTCGTCGCACCCTCGTGGTCACCCGTTGTTTCCATGGCCTCAGCCAATTCCAACTCAGCGTAAGGATTGCACCCACCGCTTCCGTATATCGCTTTGGCCTCACCGATCAAAGCCTGAGCTCGCTCTTCTTTACCTTGAAACATCGCCAATTTGACTCGAGCGGCTTTGCCCTGCATCGCGATGGAGCGGTCCTGCGGGTGTTTCTTTACCGCACGCTTTAGATACATATCGGCATCTTTTGCCTGCTTTCTGTGATCCGCATCAGCGGTCGTGTCATCAAGCAGTTCGGTGGATATATCAAAATAGTCCTGCGGGCTGTAATGACAAGAGTGCTCCGCAAACTTGAGCACCTGACGCCGAGCGCCCAAAGAAGTCTTAGGGTCTTGATTTTGCTTGGCAAGGGTCGCCAAGCGACGCTGTCGTAATACCGATTTTGGCGAGACGCCAGCGGCGTTCTCCATACATTGCTGCGCCTGCTTAAAATCAGCTTGTTGGTTGTGCAGTTCGGCCAACAGGTCGTGCGCCTCAACAAAGCGCTGATCTTGCTCCAGCACCTGCTCTAGCTTAACTTGCGCCTCGGCATAACGGCCTTGCGCTAAATACGTTTTGCCTAACCCCAACTGCGCCCACACAAGGCTGCGGTTCTTCAGGGATGCGTCATAAATACACTGCGCCTCTTCAAAACGCTCCAGACGAAACAACAATTCGGCCTGTAAGCGCTGATAGCTACTCGTGTATTTTCCGTTGTTGTCTAGCTTGAGTTGGCACTGCTCAATCGCAGCCGGAAAGTCGTCGTTATCAATTTCATGCTTAATCGGCAGCAAATCTTGATGGCGTACGACAATGCGATTGAGGCGGACTTGCAACATATCCTGGGTAATCGGCTTAGACAGGTAGTCATCGGGTAGGAACTCTAGCGCCCCCAAGACCATATCTCTGGAAGTCTCCGCCGTGATCATCAAAAACACACTGCTGTTGCGCAGTAATTTTCGGTAGCGCAGCTCTTCTAGTAACTGCTGACCATCCTGCCCATCACCGAGATTGTAATCACACAACACCAGCCCGTAACTCGCCTCTTTACACAGCGTAATCGCCTGCTGACTGGTCGCCGCCGTATCAATTTTCGCAACACCAAAACTCATCAGCATACGCTTGAGACTGCCACGCACCTCCGACATATCGTCAATAATCAGACATGTGGTTTGTTCATAAATTTTAATGGCGTCGATGTGTCGCATGTATCGAGTGTTCCCAAGCAGCGGAAGCAAAACAACCAGACTACACAAAAGTCCCGAAAATAAGTATAGCGGCCAGAAAGTGCATCACTGGCGCCACATCAAGTTGGGAGCCGATGCGGCTTTAAGCCGCCTTGCTGCGAGCATCTTTAACGGAGTAATTGATACTGCGGTCTTGTGTTTTAAGCGGGATTGCACTTGCAATACTTGCACAGGCATCATAGTAAGCAACCCCTGCTCGGCCGCGAATACCCGACTCCTGTTCTTTGTACCACTGCGCACTGAAAGCAAATTCCACCTCGTTGTGGTGCAGGAAGTACTCCGCGCTGTGCGGTCCTTCCACCTCAAGCCAAAACAGTGAGCAACCGTCAACTTGGTACTCAACACCATGATCAATCCAAAAGGAGATCATGTTTTTTAAGGCCGCGTTGCGCTTTTCAATATTGCTGTCGAGCAACTCTGTATTGTGACGCGACAAGCCGTAACGGGCATCCGCACTGCGTTGCAGTCGGACCGCAATAAAAAGCGTCTGGGTATCTTTCATGTAGTTCAAAACCAATCTGAAGAAGGGAGGGAGCAATTATCAGCGGCATATTTTACGCTAGTGTAGCCGCCAGAGCATCCGCCCTAAGGACAAATTTTCATGTTATTAAGCCTAAACACCACACTTAGACGATCACAGCTCCTCTCGCAACCCGATGCACGCCACGCACAAAGGCTAATCAGTGACTTCGATCAGGCAAAGAATAATTAATGTAGACACATTAATTATTTAAGGTAGTCTAATATTTAACCTTCGATCCATACACTCACGAGCCATCGCCATGAAACGATTCCAACAGGGCGCGCTAGCCTTTAGCACCCTTCTCGGTCTCAGTGCTTTCGCACTGGCCGAGCCACCCGCGCCACAGCCCAACATCATCATCATGGTCGCCGACGACCTAGGCTGGGCCGATGTCGGCTTTCATGGCAATACCGAGATAGACACACCCTCGCTGGACCGTTTGGCAAGCGAAGGCGTACAACTTGACCGTTTCTACACGACCCCCATCTGCTCCCCCACCCGCGCGGCCCTCATGACCGGCCGGGACCCTATGCGCTTGGGTGTTGCCTACGCCACCATCATGCCGTGGCGCAACATCGGCATTCATCCGGATGAACGCTTTATGCCCGAAAGCTTCAAAGACGCTGGCTATCAAACCGCCATGGTCGGCAAATGGCACCTAGGGCACGCGCAAGAAACCTACCATCCCAATCAACGTGGCTTCGAGCATTTCTATGGCCACCTGCACACCGAAGTGGGCTACTTCCCACCTTTCTCTAATCAAGGTGGCAAGGACTTCCAGAAAAATGGCGAGTCCATCGACGATCAAGGCTACGAGACCTACCTACTGGCAGACGAGGTCACGCGCTACATAACCGCGCGTGATAAGGACAAGCCCTTTTTCGTCTACATGCCTTTTATTGCCCCCCACACACCGCTTGATGCACCGCCTGAGCTACAGGCCAAATACGCCGACCTTGAAGATAACCGCCTATCCGCTCGCACCGAGCGCGCTGATGGCCCACGCACCATGGGCAAGTTGATCATGCGCCCCAGTCAACGGCCAATGTACGCCGCCGTCGTTGACGGCATGGACCAAGCGATTGGCCGAGTGCTCGATACCCTCGACCGTGAAGGCATCAGCGACAACACCATTGTCCTGTTCTTCAGCGACAATGGCGGCGCTATATACTCTGGCGCCGACAACGTGCCGTTGCGTGGCGGCAAGGGCGACACATTCGAGGGCGGTATTCGCGTAGCGTCCGTCATGCGCTGGCCTGAAAGAATTGCCGCGGGCGGTAAGGTCGACAGCATCATGTCGGTAATGGACTTATTACCGACCTTCGCTGCGGCAGCAAACATAGAAGTCGGTAATCAATTCAAGCTCGACGGCCGCAATATGCTGCCAACACTCACCGAAGACAAAAAAGTAGCGCGTGAGGATTACCTCTACTTCGCCGCAGAAACCCCCATCAAAGGCCACTTCAGCCTTACCGCCTTCAACGACGAATGGAAGCTGGTACAAGAAGTCGTACAGGGCTTAATGTCCGTTGATGCCACCAACTACCTGTTCCGCATTCAGGACGATCCGTTTGAGCGCAACAACCTCGCCCAGAAAAACCCTGACAAAGTCGCAGAAATGTCCGAAGCCATTCACAAATGGCGCACCTTGTACCCACTGGCAGGCACGCGCTCAGAGCTTGTCCCACCGCCAGGCTGGCGCGCGCCCATCGACTGGGCCAGTTACCCACAACCGATTGAAAGCCTACTCGACACCCCCGCGCCAGGCATGCCACCAAAATCGGCACTGCCACTGCTCGACTGGAAGCACGGTGAAGCCGGACGCCTCATCTACAACTGCGAGCCCTGGTTGCTCAAAGGTGGATTGTGTAAATAGATTTTCAGTAGTCACGCAGAGCAAATAAGGGGAGTCCAGTGCTCCCCCTTATTTACTCCCGTGACGCCATGCCCATTAGAATCACTCGGAGCAACTCACCCGAGCCAGCCCCCCCTTACTGAAAACCCCACAAAATACCCGTAGAATCCCCGCGTATAAGACCTTTAATAAACAGTGCATAAGTTAGGGAATACCCATGCGATTCGACCCACGTAAAAAAGCCCTGTTGGGTGTACTCACCCTCACCACATTATTAAGCGCCTGCGCCGAGGTGCCGTCTATCGGCTGGAAACATAACCGAGCACTGTGTACCGTGGCCGGAGCACTCGCGGGCGGGGCTATCGCCAATGGCGCCGATAATGCCGCTGCCGGTGTTGTCGTCGGTGCGGGCATCGCCTACCTGTTTTGCGACGACGCGATCAACACTTGTGGTGAGCATTCGGTAAAAACCGAACAGGGCTGTGACAACGACCTAGATAAAGACGGCATCAGTAACCGCTTCGATGAATGTCCCGACACCCCAGACAACACATCTATCCGCTCCAACGGCTGCCCCTACACATACAACCAAGCAGTAGAAAAAAGCCCCGTTAAAGAAAACATGGACCTCGATGAAGACGGCATCGAAAACAACGTGGATAGCTGCCCCAACACCCCCAATGGTGCGACAGTGGATAACACGGGCTGCCCGGTTATCGAGAAGATATCACTGCAAGACGTGAGTTTTAATTACAAATCAAGCGAGTTATCCACACAGGCAAAAGCCGCCTTACAAGTCATCGCCGAAACATTAAAGAGCACAGAGGAAGCCTTTGAAATTGAAGGCCACACCGATTCGGTGGCCTCACAAGACTACAACCAAAAGCTGTCACAGCAGCGCGCAAACTCGGTCATGTACTACCTCGCCAGCCTAGGCATTAACCCTGCGCGTATGACCGCGGCAGGTTATGGCGAAGCACAACCGATTGCCAGCAACGACACAACCGCTGGTCAGGCAAAAAATCGCCGAGTTAAATTCAGTATTCAATAAGCGGCTCGCTTATTCACCGTCGTCTAAACCTACGCTTTCACCCCAGCCGGGGTGAAAGCGTATCGATCAATCCACAAACGCATTCTGAATAAAGCGCTTCTTCGCCACATTAAACGTCGATTCCTTACACCCTATAAACTCAATCGCCAAGCAAGCCTGCGCCTGCACCAGCGTTTGTTCAGCGGCCAGTTCATATTCGTTCATGACGATGTTCATCGCCTCCCGTGTACATTCCGCTTCGCCTAAACCAATATCCACCTCCATCGGTTCATAGTGATCCAACATCCAACCCTGAAAGGCCTCAGTGGTGGTGGTGCCTGCGCCCCATGCACCAATACAATCGATCAACGCCTGTTTGGTGATACATGCTCTGCTCACGGTTATCGCTCCTCTATTTCTGATGAGTCAGTTTAATACACATGGTGACAATAAAGGCCTCGGATATTAAAGACATGCCCAGGCATTACCCATCGAATAAGCTCAGGCCTGTGTAGGTCCTCCCTAATGGACTGCCAATGCACACTCAATCCGAAAGTTGCGCCACACACAGAAGCGCTCAGGCAGTGCATACCAAACACGCCGGTGATATCCACGCCCCTTACATCAAGTGGTGATCGATTTTCACCCACTCGCCCACAACTCAGGCTTTCCCTAGGCTCGCGCAAACTGTGATCAAACTATTCACAGGTTTGCCCACAGAAGCTGTGGATAGTTACCTCAACGATGAGTTATCAACACCCCCCTTTGACTTAATGCATTTAACTGCACGCAAAAAAAACGGACCTATCATAAAATGATCAGCCCGTTCACGTTTCGAGTCACATAATACTCACCAGCAAAGCACACCATGAAATAACCTGAACACATTTCGTACACCGTATTCATTACAACCAACGATCATTTTTCTGACGATCTCGCCCTTTAAAGCACCACTCTATATAAGAATTATGCGTGGCCGATTGAGCTGCCGAGTAAAGTATTTAGGTTTACGGAACAGCAAGAAGGCTAACCGTATAGGCACTATTTTTTCAAATACTAATATTTGTCCACGGGGAATAAAAACCGATCAAGCCACCTCCCCCGTATCGAGCGCGGCCATTCATATTCACCAAACCATATTGGCCTAACTCCGCTCTAAACTCGGCCATGTCCTCCTCACTGCTCCAACTGTTTAAGGAGATAACGCCATTAAAAGCATTTGCACCATACTAAAGCAGAACCTAGACCATGAATCACCTCAATGCGCTCTAAATCACCCAAAGAAAAAATGGGGGCAAGCGACCATAAAAAAGCCCGACAACCACCGAAGTGATTGCCGGGCTAAAGGCCGCGAACAGCAAAAAAACCACTATTGCGCTAACCGAGAGAAAACCTAGTAGGTAATATTTTAAACACTTAGCCTAAAATCTCGTGCAACTGCTTGTGCATGTTCTGCACCCCCGGCTCATGGCGGCCAATGATCACCTTACGCTCAATACCGGCCTTTAAGCCGCGGTGCACCTTATCGACCAAGCCGTAATCTTCGGCGACAGCAACGTCGTTGATCATCTGGAAGTAATCCTCAAAACCCTGCTGCTCTTCTTCGTTCTTGGGTTTGTTGGGGATAAACATGCTGTGATAAACGACCGAACGATCGGGGGTGATCGGGTAGACACGCCAGGTCTGGAAGTGATCGTTGACGACAAAAATCACCGTATTGGGGAAAATATAATTCACGTATGAGGTGTACTCACGTGGCTGCCACTCTTTTTCCGGAATGTCTTTCAACTCGTTAATTTGCAGCGTAGGCGATCCCATCGAGTGGTTGCGGCCGTACTGCTTGTAAGTGGCGGTGTTGCTGTAGGCCATTGCACCAATACTTTCTGGGTGTAGGTACTCAAAGTGGTAATACTCATGGAAGGTATCCATGTTGAGCTTCCAGCTAAAGTCGGTGTGTACCTTCTTTGCGCCTAGGTAGTGGTGATCTTCAAAACCAAAGCCCGACACACGCTCTTGAATGCCGCCGAGCACTTCGTCGATATCGAAGGTTAAATCAGGATTTGGCATCACAAAAATCATGCCGTACTTTTCTTCAATCTGCAGTGGTTTTAGGCCCAACTTACTGCGGTCGACATCGGGAAAACCTTCTTTAAACGGAATACCAATCAACTCGCCTTCAAGGTTGTAGCTCCAACCGTGGTAAGGGCAGGAGAACATCTTGCCCTTTTTAGCTTGGCCGCTGGCGCAATCGGTGAGCGGCGCGCCACGGTGTGAACAAATATTCACAAAGGCGTTGAGCGAGCCGTTGGCCGCGCGCACAATCAAGATCGGCACGCCAGTATCATCAAAGGCGTAGTAGTCGCCGGGGTTAGGCACCAAGCAAGTAGGGCCCACAAACTGTGCGTAATTACGAAACAGCTCATTCTTTTCACGTTCGAACTGATCGGGGCTGGTGTACTCGTTGACGTCAATTTCCATGACGTTCTCCACCATGGTCGTGGTTTTCTTCTCCACCAAGTCCATTAAATCTTTGGCTTCTTGAATAAGTCCTTCGCGCTGCATGTTTATACTCCTGCTGAGTTCACGGAACTGTCAGCATTTATTATAATTTCGCTCGGCTGAGCCTATGAAAAAACGCTAGCCCGTCGTTTGTGAGCCGTAGCGACCTTCGGGCCAGTTCTGACGGCCTAAAGCCGGCTCTGGCGACTTAAAGCCCCAACACCATCTTGGCGATAATATTGCGTTGTATCTCCTGCGAGCCGCCAAAAATAGACGCAGCGCGGTTGTTCAAGTAACGCGGCACCACCGAACTAATATAATCGGGACGGTCGCCACTGCGATCGGGCTGCAAGTCCATGGCAAAACCACGGTAGCCAAGCACATCGACCGAAAGTTCACTGATGCTTTGCTCTAAACGTGTATAGGTCAGTTTCATAATCGAAGATTCTGGGCCTGGGTTACCACCGCCACTCACCGACGAGAGGATGCGCAGCTCGATAATTTCCAGCGCCTTCAAGTCTATTTCGATCTGTGCGACCTTGCGCGCAATCGAGCCATTGGCATCAAAACTTGGCGTCGCCGTTTTGGTGTCGGCCATCAAGTCCTTCAGGTGATCCAGCTCGTGCATCAGACGATCGCCGTTAAAACCACCGCCACGCTCGAATTCGAGCAGGTACTTGGCGTAGGTCCAACCTTTGTTCTCCTCACCAATGCGATTGCTTTTTGGTATGCGCACATTGTCGAAGAACACCTGATTCACTTCGTGGTCATCGGCCATGGTGATGATCGGCTCAACCGTAATACCCGGCGCGCTCATATCCACCAGTAAGAAGCTGATACCCCGCTGCGGTTTGCAGTTGCTGTCGGTACGGACCAGACAGTAGATATGGTCCGCCAGGTGAGCGTGGGTGGTCCAAATTTTGGAGCCGTTAAGAATGTAATCGTCGCCATCGGACTCGGCCTTCAACTTCAGGCTGGCCAAATCAGAACCCGAACCTGGCTCAGAGTAACCCTGACACCAGTAGTGCTCGCCACTGAGAATCTTAGGCAGGTACTCGGCTTTTTGTGCTTCGCTACCAAACGCCATGATCACCGGCGCTAGCATTAACAGGCCAAGAGGAATCAACATGGGCGCACCGGCGTGGTAACACTCTTTACTGAATAGGTATTTCTGCGAAGGCGTCCAATCGGTACCGCCATGTTCGACGGGCCACTGCGGTACCGCCCAGCCTTTTTTCACCAAAATAGCCTGCCATTCCAGCGCAATTTCCTTCTCAACAAACACACCGCCATTATTTTTTCTGCCCTCGACAATGTGCGCGGGTAAGTTCTCCGCCAGAAATTGACGAACTTCCTGCTGAAATTGCAGCTCTTCTTGACTGAACGATAAATCCATCTTGATAACCTCTAAATTTTTAGCCGTAGCTGCTCACGGTCATAATTAATACGCTGGTGGCTGGGCGACCGGCGCCATGGCCTGTTTTAAACTACTGGTCCATAGCCCAGGTAATACCGCGGCGCAACAACTCGTAGAATTCTTCGGTGCGCCAGGCGCCCTCTTCTGGCACGGGGTATTCTTCAATATCGGGTTGCATGTCGTACTTGCCACGACAGTGACCCAGCGTCAGGTACAGCACCTGCCCCTGTCCATATGGGTGGATATACAAAACCGGCTGAATATCATCTTCTTTCATCCACGCATCGCTGGTGAAATTCTCAACCGGCTTAGACCAGTGGGCGTGCAACAAGGTTTGGTATTCACCGTGGAACTTACACAGGTACATTTCATCATCCACTCGGAAGGTGGGAATGCCCTTCACCAACGGATGCTCAGGCTCGGTGGCCAACACCTCGTATTCATGGATAGGGGGGTGCGACATAAACTGGCTACCCAACAACTCCATGAACGGAATATTTTCTTCTGGACAATCAACAATAAAATCACCGTCGCTCTGTAGAAAACGTAGGATTGAATTGGTGCCGTGCAGTGCAAACCATTTTTTTCCACTGCGAACGTATTCACACAAACGCTTGGTTTCAGCCTCTGTCGGAATAACATCACAGGTGTAGGTAATAATAAAATCGGACGCGCAGATAGCATCAATATCACTGTAGTCCTCGCCGACCCGTACTTTTATACGCGGCTGGTCGGCCAACAGTTTGAGTATCTCAAGACGAGCATGGTCGATATTGTGGTACTTACCACCGGCGACGAGGTAGACGTCAATGCGATCACTTTTACTCATAATATCAACCAGGAATTATATTATTCTTTAATAAAAACGGGTCGACGCTATTAACGCCGACCCGTATTGTGGCGCCCTTTAAAGCGTGCTGTTACAGCTGTACGCGCTTGGTAAAGCCACCATCGGCAACCAAGTTAACGCCGGTAATCAGGCTGGCCGCCGGGCTGGCCAAGAAGGCAACCGTATTAGCGATTTCGCCGGCGCTGCCCATACGGCCCTGTGGGATCTGAGAAACCGTTCCGTCGTACAGCTCGGTCATATTCTCTTTGATGTATTCCCAAGCGCCGCCTTCGATGTAAATCGGGCCAGGTGATACACAGTTAACGCGAATCCCCTGTGGCGCCAGCGCCTGGCTCAGCTGTTTGCCATGGATAACCAGCGCTCCCTTAAGGGCATTGTATGGCTGTGGACCCATAAAGGTTTCAACACACGCGGTGCTGGAGATGATCACAACAGAAGCCGCGTCAGACTTATCGAGGAAAGGCATAGCCGCTTCAATACCACGCGTGGTGCCTAATATGTCGATATTAAGACCGTTGATCCAACCCTCTTCCGACATGTCGCCGCCACCAGCGCTGACGTTAGGCACAAAAATATCGATGCCGCCCAGCTCGTCGCCGACTTTAGCAATCCACGCTTGGTAAGAGGTTTTATCGGCCACATCCACTACCGACCCAGTCACCTTCACGCCCATGGCGCTCAGTTCTTTAACCGCTACATCCACTTCTTCTTGGTTGCGCGAGCAGATCGCCAAATCAACGCCTTCATCGGCCAGCAGATTAGCAATGGCGCGACCGATGCCACGTGTAGAACCGGTAATAACCGCTTTTTTTCCAGATAATCCGAGATCCATAATGTTCCCCTAATGCGTCAAGCGCTGCTTGATTTGCACCGAGCGGTGCGATCAATAAGCAGCGTGTTTATTATTCTTTAAACCCTGAAAATTAAGGTATCAAACCTCAACAATAAAAACAATCAGATTTGACTGTTTGTTTTATATTGGATAATCTGGGGATACCATCGACCAGCGCTGTAGGCACCTAAACATCAAGCCTCAGGACTATTATCACGACGATGATTGCAGACACGCATCAACACAGACAATAATAAGGGCGCCCCCATGAAGGCAGCGGTATTTAAAGAAGTCGGTCAGCCACTCAGCGTAGAAACGGTCGCCGACCCCACACCCGAACCCACCGAACTGGTGATGAAGGTGTCCTACTGTGGTATTTGCGGCACCGACCTACACGCCACCCGCGAAGGTTTAACCACGGCCTGCTGTGGGCAAATCCTAGGCCATGAGTACGTTGGCGAAATAGCCGAAGTGGGCAAAGAAGCCGATGGCGATTGGAAAGTGGGCGACCGCGTGTGTGCGCTGCCGTTTATAGGCTGCGGCAAATGCCTGGCCTGCGTCAGCGGCCAGTTCTTTCAGTGCATGAACAAGAAGGTATCGGGCGTCAATGACCCAGGCGGTTTCGCCGATTACGTCACCACCGGTAGCCGCGAAACCATTCTTATCCCCGACAGCCTCGACTTAGAAACCGCTGCTTTGGTCGAACCGCTCGCCGTCAGCCTGCACGCGGTGCGTAAGGCCGACTTAAAAGCCGGTAGCCGGGTACTGATTATGGGTGCAGGTCCAATTGGCCTGACCGTTGCTCTGTGGGCCAAATTCTTTGGCGCCCGCGATGTTGTGGTCAGCGAGCTGGCCGACACCCGCGCCGCACTGGCGAAACAGATGGGCGCCAACCACATCATCAAACCCGACCTAAGCAAAGGTTCAGAGGATTTACTCGAGCAATTCAATGATCTAACCGGCGCCGCCCCCGACGTCATCTTTGAATGCGTCGGCGCGCCGGGTTTGCTGCAGCAGTGTATGGAAATGGCGCCCTACGGCGGCAAAATCATCCCCGTCGGCGTGTGCGAGAAACCCGACAACATAATGCCGTTCTTAGGTTTAATAAAAGAGCTGAACATTCAGTTTGCCATTGCTCACACCAAAGACGATTTCGAGACCTCCATCGCCATGCTCGCCGAAGGCCGCATCAATATCGCCCCGATGATCACCAACGTGATTACCCTGGACGAGCTGCCCGACGCCTTTGAAGCGCTGAGAACCCCCAGCGACCAGTGCAAGGTACTGACCAAGATCAGCTAGGGGCAACGCTACCAAATAGCATCGACCTCAACGCGATTAAGCGCCGTTGACTAAAAGTGATTGGCCTCCGAATAAACAACAGGATAAAGGCACAGCGATGAAACGCAGGGATTTTCTTCAATACAGCGGCCTAGGGGCCATGGGGCTGGCAACCACCTCAGTGATCAGTGGATGCTCTAAAGAGGAAGAGATGGTTAAGTTCTGGCAGCAGGGCAACTTTCGACCGGTTACCGAACAGGTAACGCAAGCCCAGTTAAAGGTCGAAGGCAATATACCGCCTGAACTGAGCGGCCTTTATGTTAGAAATGGCACCAATACTTCAACAGGCATCAGCGATCACTTTTTTGGTGGCGATGGCATGCTTCACGGCGTGCGCTTGGAAAACGGTAAAGCCAAGTGGTATCGCAATCGCTACGTCGATACGCCGCTTTATCGCAAGGAAAACAGCCGCTTTAGCGCGCCAAAACCTGAAAACAATACCAGCGCGGTGTCGCTGATTTACCACGGCGACAAACTGCTGTCTTTGGGCGAGTTCGGCTATCCCTATGAAATTGACCCAACTGACCTATCAACCAAAGGCCTGTTTAACTACGAGGGGAAATTACCGGGCAACATGACGGCGCACCCACGCATTGACCCTCACACGGGGGAGCTGCTGTTTTTCGGTTATAACGTCATGGCCCCCTACCTGACGTATATGCGCGCCGATGCCTCGGGCAAAATGCTGCAGGTTGAACCCATCACTATGTCAGGCCCCGGCATGGTGCATGATTTTGCGGTGACCAAAAACTACGTTGTGTTTATGGACATGCCGGTGCGCTTCTCCTTGTTTGCGGCCGCAACGGGTGATGCTCTGCCCTTTAAGTGGGATAACAGTGCGCCTTGCCGGTTTGGTGTTATGCCACGCACAGGCAGCAACGCGGACATTAAGTGGTTTGATGTGCCGCCGTGCTTTATTTTTCACATCATGAACTCGTTTGATCAGGGCGACGAAGTTGTGGTGGATGCCGCACGCTATGACCGCCTTTGGGTTAAAAACTCCCACGATTTCTTCCACCCTGCGCACCTATCGCGCTTCAGCATGAACATGAAAACAGGTCAGACGTCGGTCACCCGACTGCATGACCAGCCGATGGAATTCCCGACGGTGAACCGCCAACGCTGGACCGAGGAATACCGCTACGGTTACAGCTTGCTGGTCGACGCTAAAAATGACACCCCGGAACTGATGCACAAAGCCGAGGGCGGGATCAGGAAGTACGACATGCAAACCGGCGATGTCGAAAGCTGGTTGCCCGGGCTGCAATACGAACCGGGCGAAACATTCTTTGTGCCGGCCAGCGAGTCAAGCGGCGCTGAAGACGAGGGTTACCTGCTGAGTTATGTCTACGACAAACACACGGAAACCAGCGCCCTGTGTATTTTCGATGCCACGGGTTTAGCCGCAGGGCCAATTGCAAAAATACAGCTGCCGGTACGAGTCCCCGTTGGTTTCCACGGTGTTTGGGTTCCAGATTCGGTGATGAGCTAATCAAATCACCAACAAATCGCCCCCCCAAAAGGCGCATTAGGCGCCTTTTTTGAGGGTCGAGTGACCGAGAGCTTTCTACTTGGTCAGTTAATTTACGCAGTTTATCTCTACGAAGCTTTGATCTCCGAGGCTTGGCGGTCAGCTCTTGGCAGTCAGGCGGCTAATTAAGAAGAGCATCCAATAACCCCAGTGAACACCTGAAATACTTTTCGGCATTTTTCATCTTCGCCCACCCACTCGAACACCCCCTGTAGCTCGCCTCGATTAAAATATTCATCGTCACGTCGATGTCATTGGACTCAACTTTTTCACGCAGTGGATAGCTGTGGCTTCGCAGCCCCTAAGTATTTCTCCAGATCATCAAACCCACCGATATGGACACCGTCGCTAAAAATTTGCGGCACGCTTCTGCGGCCAGCGCGGTTAACCATCTCTGAGAATAACGCAGTGTCATAACCAACCTCAATGTCGGTGAATGACCAACCCCGTGATTTGAATAGGCGCTTCGCATCGTTGCAGTAGGGGCAATAGTCCTTGCTGTAAATTACGATGTTTTTCATGTTGCCTCCTCACGGCTTCCTGTTAAGACGATAATGAGTATACTGCTCGACATTAAGCATTTGTATGTCAAAAAGGCTATAAAACATGACTGAAAGTCCAAATTTCTATCTGGAAAGTCCCGATCCCCTGAGTGTTTTACTGTCTCGACTGGAGCTCACCGCACAAGTATTCGCCAACGGCGACTACTGTGGCGCATGGGCCGTGGACACCAGCGGCACTCAAAAGATGCCCTTCCATATTATTGGCAGCGGCGATGCATGGCTGCATTTCAAGGGTGATGAACCGCGTAAACTGTCTTCGGGTGACCTTATTGTCTTCCCCAATGATGACTGCCACATCATGGCTAACTCAGCGATTCAACCCGCTGCGAACACCATTAACACGGGCAGCGCACTGCCTACCAGCCCAAACGAACCTATCACTCATATGGTCTGTGGCTATTTTGAATTTCGTAACCCCAGTATTTTCCCGTTACTGGACGCCTTACCTTCGGCGGTGGTGCTTAAATCAAACAACAGCGACAGTGGCGAGCGGGTGAAACGACTCGTCAGTTTCATGATCAAAGAATTATCCGACGAACGCCCTGGGCATTACGCCGTCATCGATCAAATGGCCTTTTTACTGTTTGTAGAAGTATTGCGACAACAGGTATCCAAGCAAACCGTCAGCTCTGGATTATTGACCGCTTTGTTCGATCCTCGCCTGGGAAAAGTACTGAGCGTAATCCATCAGCAACCGGAACGACCTTGGACGCTGGAAACGCTGGCCGATACCGCCGCTATGAGCCGCTCTAACTTCTCCCAATACTTTCGGAAGTTACTCGGGCTTACTCCCATGAAGTACCTAACCATGTGGCGTATGAATGAAGCGCGTATACTGTTGAGAACCAGCGCGTTATCTATGGCACAAATCGCAGAACGCAGCGGTTATGAGTCAGAAGTTGCGTTTAGAAAAGCCTTTAAGAAACTACTGGGTGAGACGCCAGGCGCCATCCGATCACAACAAAAACAGCAGCCATAAATACAGCGCCGAAGCGCTGTATTGACCGTGACGTTTAAAGCTTGCTGGCCGCAATGTCTTCCACTTCAGGCCACTTTTCATTCGCCTGCTCAATGTGCGTAGGAATATCCTTCTTCCACAGGCCATACACTGCTAGATTTTTATTCACGTAGAGCCTGTTTTCAACAATCTCAAAGGCCTTGCCGTCG
>Ga0105359_10001093_pt1 | contig 22857 bp, 20 predicted proteins | sample GOMGulsemesocosm_6_FD_83659 | JGI IMG/M metagenome (GOLD analysis project Ga0105359, IMG submission 83659) | Methane-oxidizing microbial communities from mesocosms in the Gulf of Mexico - GOM8C Gulf of Mexico | ecosystem: Environmental > Aquatic > Marine > Cold seeps | place: Gulf of Mexico...
ATTTTTAATTGCTTGTTTATCACTAACTTGAACATTACTAATCGCGCCATAATTCGTTACATTATAAATAGTGTATGAAGAATCATCTAGCATTACTTGAGTGATTTGTTCTTCACCTGATTGGTAGCCAGCATAAGAAAAATCTGGTAAAACACTTTCATCAAGCACATTGGTTTTATCAAATAGCGCATTTTCAACATTGCGCGTTGCTGTAAACTGAGTCCAGTAACTTGATGTATTATCGTCATAGTAACTTGATGTATTATCGTCATAACAACCGGATAAAGTTAATGCGACACAAATAGCACAGATTGTTTTTTTCATTTATTTAACCACCTTTAAAATTAATTAGTTACCTAGCTTTAATAAGAGGGGAATAAAGGCCTGAAAAAATACAAGCCAATATAATTAAAAATAAATAGGTTTATTTAAACCAACCTTCAACTTGAACGCCAACAATAACATTTGTGTCTTTATTGGCACCAAATTCACTCTTATCATCACTATCTTTTAAGTAGGAAGCGAAAACACGAAGTTCAGGACGAGCCCAGAAGCTTTTACCGATTGACCAAGCTTGAGCAATGGTTATTTTACTACCAGAGTCATCTTGACCTAGGCCATTAGTTGAATCAAAGTAACCGAGTTCCATAATCGTTTTATTGTGTTCATCCCAGCGAAGTGATGGACGCACAACTAAAGATAGCGTAGTTTGATCTTCAATTTGATTGGCTTTGATATCATCAACAGATGATGTGTAGTAAGCAGAATGCGCAAGCGTAAAGGTCTCATTAAAATTAATAAGACCGAAATTCATTACGCGATAAGCGGATGAATCTTCTTCAGTATTAATAAAGTAGTTTTTACCAGCGTGATCCTTAAACAACGCCGCTGAGAAACCATTAGTACCGTATTGAATGACCGTCTTATTCATGCCCCACGCTTTATCTTTGTGAGTAATCAAGACAGTTGATAATAGGCCGTTATCAACATTTGCATCACCATCATAATCTGTCGATTCATTTGGCATACCATAGTCAAAACCAACTTCAACATTGGCATTTTTCCAAAGATCGATACCTTTATAACGAATATCAAAGATATTAACGTTAACCGTTTTAACATCATTGACGGAGCCGTCTAGACCCCCTGTTAAATCAAAAATTTGATCAGATTTGTCTGAACGGATTGCAGATACAGAAAGGAGACCATCTCCAACTGGAATATAATCAATACCAGCACCTGAGCCTGACACATTCCAGAAGTAAGTATCAATAATGTGGTTATCATGGCGTTGATTGTAACGTTTACCTACCCATACAGTAGAATCAGGTAGGGCGGTTATCATGCCCTTAACGGCAACATTAATCTCTTTGAACATAAAATCAGTGTCATCTGCATTCATTGACTCCCAATCAGTTGCACCATCTGATTTATATACTAATCGCGATTGAAAATATACATCATATTGATCATCTTGAAAAACCTCAGCACCTAGGCCTAAACCTAAATAAAGATCATGTTCATTACCTAAACGACCTACTTTTTGATGATTCCATTTTTTGTATTCAGCAGTATTACTTGTAGATGCTGCACCGGCACGGTAATAAGCCGACATATCAAAATCATTGATAGCAAATGCGCTACCACTCGTGGCTAAAATAGGAAGAGAAAGAAGTAATGAATTAAGTTTTGTAAGTTTCATTATTTTGTCCTTATTTGATTATTTTGCTAATCATAATGATTTTTGTAAGACCGCTTACCTTAAGTGACCGGTCTTACACTTTTATGCGTTATTTCTATGCTGTGACAGTGATATTACTTTCTTTACCCTTCGAATAAATAAGCCCACCAACGGTGACGATGAAGAGACCACAAATTAGGAAGTAATATGCATCGTCATTGCCTGGTAAGAAGTAGAACAACGAGATAACGCCACCAAATAGAAGCGTTAACTTACCTAGGACGTTACATTGCATGACATCAGATTCGTCCATACCATCTTTTGAAACAATCGGTGTAACCTGATTTTTAAAGAACTTATTCACTGCTTCAGCACGTTCACCAACAGGTTCTTTATAGAACAGCATCGTAGTGAAGAAGAAGCCAACAGTTAATATTGCATGCATAAATTGCGTGATCACCACACCTAAATCACCCAGTTCACGGCCTGAGAATGCAACGCCAATGGTTTCAGAAACCCACTGTGCGTTGAAAACATTGTTACTGATGAGACTGACAGTGAAACCAAACAATACGGTAGCCCAACCAGCCCAATCTGGTGTGCGTTTAATAAACATACCTAAGGTTTGTGGGATCATCATCGGAATGTTAACCAGACCAGCAAAGATAATCATGATAGAGAATAAGCTTAAACCACGTAGTTCATTTAAGAATAATGCAAAGAAGATGACGATTAAGCCCATTACACCAGTCATGATCCGACTCATGCGTAATTCATCTTTTTCAGATGCATCTTTGTTAATCATTGGCTTATAGATAGATTTAACAAATGACGCTGTAACAAAGTTAATACGTGAGTCCAATGTTGACATGGTTGCAGCAAACATTGCTGAAACAACAAGACCAACCATGCCCGCAGGTAATAATTCTTGTACAACAACCAAATAAGCAGCTTGATTGGCCTTGCCACCTAATTGTGGATACATAGATGCTAAATCAGGAAATGCACTTGCTGCATACATAGGTGGTAAGAACCACATGATGCTACCAAACGCGAATAGAGCGGCTGTAAAGTACGCTGCTTTTTTAGCGTGTTGTGAATCTTTCACACAAAGGAATCGTACAGATTGACCAATGTTATTCATATCAATAACACGTTGTATTAATATCGCACCAATCCAAAGTAAGAAGATTTCTTGATAATGAATACCATTACCCGTCCAGAACGCCGCACCTTCCCAATGGTTAGTAATATCAGTAATACTTGATGTGTTATTCATTACTGCGATAAAAGTAACGACACTGATGCCAACGATTAATAATGCTTGTAAAAAGTCACTCGAAACAACGGCCCATGCGCCACCTGTGATGGTCATTAACACAACCGCACCACCAGTAATCATGATCGCATACTGGATATCCCAACCTAATACGGCTGAAATAAAGATCGACACTGCATACAGGGTAATAGCACCACCCATCAAGCCTGTGATCATATAAATAACCGTATAAAAACGTTCTGTTTTCGCACCAAATCGTTGTCTAATTGCTTCCATCGGTGTAATGACATTCATCTGTCTAAACCGTGGTGCAAAAATACGAGCACAAATAAGATAACCAATAATATTAAAGATGAAAATCCAAACAACTGCAAAACCATCGATATATGCTTTGCCCGCAGCGCCAGTAAAAGTCCAAGCACTGAATGTTGTCATAAAGGCGCTCGCGCCCCCCATCCACCACAACATTTTACCGCCCCCGCGGAAGTAATCACTGGTATTTGCGACTTGCTTGCGAAATACGACGCCCAATAAAACCATGAAAATAAAGTAAAATACTATTGCACCAATATCATATGAAGAAACCATTATTATTAATCCTTTTTACCAAAAATATCGTTGATGACCACAGATGCGCATCAACGCTTCCATGTAGTAATAATCGCCATAAGGAAGTAAGGTATTACTCATTCCTTTCGCGACGAAAGATGCACCTTGGTCTAGTAAACCGCGTGCTTCTGGGTTTGATGTCACGTCACACTGGTCCATTAAACCTTTCGTTAAGTGCATCGCCCATTGTTCATATAAATGTGCTTCTTCACCTTCGCATAAACTCGCAATCAACATGAAACCAGCCGCGGTGATCGCACCAGCAGAACTGTCCTTATATTGAATTTGATCTTCAGGTAATAAATAGTCCCAAAGCGGCACAGGATCGTCCTTAAGGTGTGCCATGGTATATTTAGCGAGGTTTTTTGCCAACGCGAGAAATTTCTCGTCTTTGGTGTAGATGTAAGTTTGCGCAAATCCATGAATCGCCCAAGACTGACCACGTGACCAACAAGAATCATCCGCAAAGCCCTGGAAGGTTTCGCCTTTCAGCGGTGCTTGCGTTAGCGGGTCAAAATTAAAGCTATGATAGCTTGAATAGTCATCACGAATTATATGCTTTGCCATCGTATGAGAGTGCGCAATAGCAGCATCTCTTAATTCTGTAGAGCCCGTTTGCTCAGCGGTCCAAAACAGCAATGCTGTATTTTGCAACGAGTCAATAATGACTTTACCTTGAGTTTTTTCCAATCCAAGAATATGGGTATCATTCCATGCGACAATGTACTTGCCAATACGACGAAAACGCATATACAAGCTATTAGCAGCTTGGATCGCCATTTGTTGGTATTCCTTATCGCCAGTGAGTTTATAACCCGCTACACAACTTAATGAATATTGAAAACCAAGATCATGATCGTGCCATGATGGATTTTTTAATAACGTTTGAAAATACTCTTTGCGAAAACCAGCACTATTTTTGAACGTTTCTTTACCTGTTAACTGGTAACAAAGCCACAGTTGACCAGTCCAAAAAGAAGACACCCAATCTGATGGCCCACAATATTTATACGCTAAGTTTTCATCGCCAATTTTAGGATTGTTGATCCCTATTTTGCTGATATTCTTTTCGGTAAAATTAACGACTGTTTGAAGGTGATCTTCAAATTCACGTTTATCATATGTAATAGGGGGGAGCATATGCATAACTAATAAATACCTCTTATATAACTCATTTAATTAATTCTCTGTAGCGGCCATAACACCTAAACCTTGAAAGTATGAAACACAAGTTATGCGCTAGATTTTGGTCATCATAATGGGAATTTAAGAATAAAAACGTGATACAAACCCAGTTTAAGAAATGTTTCATATAGATGATTTTTTTCAAGCTCCGCCACCTTTTGATTTACGCTTCATTAACAGGCATAGAACCACACCACAAACGCATAAAAATCAACACCATAAACTCAAGTTATAGCTTAACTTTAATTTTTACATTAGATAAATGAGTATATTTACCGATGTAAATAAAATCAAATTATGAAACGTTTCAATTGATTGAACGCTTATATTTGGTTATTCTAGCTAGATTACTTACTCGTTCTTATTTCTGGTGGCAATATGCAAGATTTACCGCTGATACAAATTATTGATTTTATCGGGCACATAGATCCTTTCAATCGATTTAAACAAACAGAATTAGTGCATATCGCGGGTTGTTTTAACACCATGCCTTTGCCGCAAGGGGAGTCAATCTCATTGTTAAATCGAGATAATGAGAAACATCTTTATCTTATTTATCACGGTTCAGTCGAACAGAAAAAGTTAGATGGTAGTCTGCGGGCAAGGCTTGAACGAGAAGATATTTTTGGTTTTACCTTTTTAGATCATACTTATACGGCACAATCACCTTATATCGTCAGCGCACTTGAAGACAGCCAATTACTGACGCTGTCACATACGGCATTAAATGACGTACTAAAAAAATGTCCTGAGTATGCGCATTACTTTTCAGCTAAAGCGCAAGTACGATTAAAATCTGCCACAGAGACATGTTGGACAGTAAACAACACACACCATTTAGTCAAAAAAGTATCTGATGTTGTGTTACCACAGTTTGTGGCCGTCAATGCCACACAAACTATCCAATCTGTTGCCCAACAAATGCAACAAAATGCCTTTGCATCTGCAGCACTGGTATTTGACGATGTGACAGCTAACCATAAACAGTTGTTAGGGATAGTCACAACCGCTGACATGGCAAATCGCGTGATCGCAGCAGGTTTATCCGCTCACACGGCCGTTGCTCATATTATGACGTTGGCACCTAAAACTATCGGGACAAATGATTTATTGCTGCATGCCATTGCCTGTATGAAACAACATCACCTTGGCCATATGCCAGTGATCAAAGATGAGCAAGTGATTGGTTTATTAACCACACAGCACCTCATTCAAAACAACCGAACCAAATGCATCACACTACTTGAGCAAATCAAGACGGCTTCGACAGCACAAAACCTGAAAAAATTAAGCCGTCAGCGCGAGCAGATATTTCTAGAATTGATTGATGAAAAAATGCAACCTGAGTCAATCGGTCATGTCATGACGATGCTCATGGATGCAACAACGATACGCTTACTTGAACTCACAATTGATAAAATAGGTGTACCACCCTGTGAATTTTCTTGGATTGTTGCAGGATCACATGCAAGAAATGAGATCCATATGCTATCAGATCAAGATACCGCGCTGATTTTAGATGATAACGCGACCAAAGCAGACCGGTTTTATTTTAAATATCTGGCCATGCACGTATCTAATGGCCTAGACGCCTGTGGTTATCCACTTTGTAGCGGAAAATTTATGGCTGCAACACCTAAATGGTGTCAACCACTATCAGCTTGGAAGCATTATTACAAAACCTGGGTATCAAGTCCGGAATATGACAATTTACTTAACATAACCGTATTTTTAGAAACGAGAAGCATATACGGTAATGCCAATCTAACAGAACAACTGCAAGATGATTTGAGACAAAATATTAGAGGTAATAAAGAATTTCTTGGTGTATTAGCCCTGGAAGCAACGAAGATTACGCCGCCGCTGGGCATTTTTAACAACCTGGTGTTAGAGAAAAATGGCGATAATATGAAAACCCTTAATATAAAAAAATATGCGATAAGTCTGATCATCGATCTCGCTAGGATCTACGGTTTAGCGGCTGAATGTCATGCATCCGGCACTGAAGAGCGCTTTAAATCGGCACGTGATAAGCAGATCTTAAGTAACGATGCTTTTATGGATATTATCGGCGCCTATCAATTTATTATGCAATTTCGCTTCAGCCATCAATCACAGTTGATGCAATCCGGTGAGCAACCAAACAATCACATTAATCCGGACCTGTTTGGTAATTTTGAACGCAAACATTTAAAAGATGCATTTCGGATCATTTCAGATCTGCAAGATGCAACCAAAATCAAATTTAAGCTTTTGTAATATGAGTTTTATTTCACGATTTCACCCTCTCAGCAGATTACAACGGCAAAGAGATAACTATCTCAAATTGCAATATCCTCCGGATTTCTTGGCTGAAGTGCTAGCCTGCCAGCTTCCTAGCATCAGTGATGATATTAGCAAGCATGATTATATCATCTTGGACTTTGAAACTACCGGGCTAGATCCGAAGACAGACCTAATATTAAGCTTTGGCTGGGTGGAAATGAGCGGGAAATATATAAACTTGTCTACTGCAACTGAAATTTATATCAATGATGTGTGTCAGATTAAAAAAGAAACCGCAGTGATCAATCACATTATGCCTGAAATGTTAAGTTCAGGTAGTTCTCTCGATAAAGCGATGATGCAATTTTTTCAGCAGGCCAAAAATAAGATCATAATTGCTCATGGTTGTGTTGTTGAGAAACGTTTTATTGACCACTATTTTAACCAGCGCTTTAATCTGCCAGCAGTGCCTTTGATATGGCTTGATACATTGAAAATTGAGAGATACTTGGTCAGTGCTGAAAGTTCATCAGATTACCGCCTTTCCTCTACCCGTATACGATATGGTTTACCGGAATACAATGCCCATAACGCGCTGACAGATTCAATTGCCACCGCCGAGCTCTTTTTGGCCCTCTTTAATCGGATGGTCATCCGGGAGAAAGCATTATTTGGTCATGTGTATAAAATTAGTCACCATTGTTAGCGTTAAAGGATCAATATAGCATGAAAAATTCACCGCTATTAATTCACAAAACAATAGGATCTTGCGGCATAACATTACGTGCAATGTGGGATGTATATGCCGACCGTGATTACGATTGCAGATGGCCCAGAGACAGAAAGCTGCCAATGGTCAGTAATTCGGTGGTCGCAATTTATACCCTTCAAGGCAGTGGCACTATCGAGCTGAAAAATGGCGATGTATTGAGCCTGTCAGGGCCGAGTATTATCTTTCTAGCATGCGACCAGATAAAAAAATACCGCACTAATGGTTTGCTTTGGGAGTTCAATTGGTTTGAATTTATAGCTAATGGCGTCGTCCATATTCCTTTTGGGCAACAAATAATGCTCGAAAATGAAGCATATTCTGACACTTTAACTGAAATAAAAGAATGCATCACGTCTGATGATGACATCAAGCGTAATACTGCCGCCGCTGGTTTTGGTTATCTATTTTATAAATGGATGAGTCTCTGTAAAGAACATTTGACCATCAATAAGCAAGAAAAAATCGTCGCAGATGTATTAGCCATCATGAGTATCCGCCTTGGTGATAATTGGAAAGTGACCGATTTCGCTAAAGAAACGGGCTATACCCAACAATATTTAAGAAAATTATTCCTGCAACACGTACGCCTCACTCCGAAACAGTATTACTCAAAATTAAAAATGGATGCCAGCCTGACAATGCTGGCGAAAAGAGGCTACAGCGTGAAAAAAACGGCCTATGAGCTGGGGTTTAATGATAGTTTTCATTTTAGCCGCACCTTTAAGAATAAGTTTGGTATCTGTCCTTCGGATGTGAGTAAAGGCAGTCCCTTGCCAAACCATTAAACCCGCCTATTGCATCATAGTTGTGACTGCATAACACTATCACGTTGGGCTATCATAGCCATTAACTCAACTGGAGATCGGTGTCTTTGCAGTAAATTTTTCATTACTTGCATATACGGCATTGTATGACCAAAAAATAGCTTAAAACCAGCACAAAAATAGTTATGATTAAACTCTCCTGTCGATGAGACGGAGAAACGCTGTTTAGGGCAGCCTCCATTGCATTGCTTGAGATGAAGGCAGGTCTGACAATCCGCTGACAGTTTGGTCTTTTTGTCTTTGCCAAACTCGATAGCATGCTTGCTGTTATTCATTTCAGACAAAGATGTCTGATTAATATTACCCAGTTTATGTTCCGGATAAACATAATGATCACAATTATACAGATCCCCGTTAGCTTCAAGCGCGAACGCATGACCACACTCTTCACTGAACACACACATTAGAGCCGGATAATCACACCAAGTCGCCAGCGTTGATTCAAATAACTGTATATACACCTGACCAATATCATTTCTTACCCAGATGTCAAAAACGCGCGCCAGAAATGTACCGTAATCTTTAGCTGAGACAGACCAGGGAGTAACCTGTGCCTGCAGCTGAAAATCAGGGCCAACTAAGCGAATTTCGTCTTGCTTAGTACTGTTAGCTTCCCGCTCTACCAGCGGGATAAATTGAATATGTGCCGTACCTAAGGATTTCAAATAGCTGTAAACTATTTCCGGGTGCTGGGCATTGACATCATTGATCACAACTAACAGGTTAAATTCAACCTTGTAATTTTTCAACCGCTCAATTGCGGCAATAACTTTGTGATGGGATGGTTTACCGCTGCGGCTGACACGATAACGATCATGCAATTCTGCGGGACCGTCGATAGAAATGCCAATGAGCCACTGGTTTTTTTGAAAAAACTCACACCATGCTTTGTTTAATAAAATACCGTTAGTTTGCAGGCTATTCTGAATTGTTTTGCCACCAGCATGTTTCTTTTGCAACTGACAAGCTTTCTCATAAAAACCTAAACCAGCTAACGTTGGTTCACCGCCCTGCCAGGCAAACTCAACCGTATCACCCGGCTGTGCTGCAATATGCTGACAGATATAATTTTCCAGTGTTTGCTCATCCATAAACACCTGAGATTTCCCCGGATAAAGCTTATGTTTTTCTAAATAGAAACAGTAAGTACAATCGAGATTACACGTTGAACCTGTCGGTTTAGCCATAACATGACAGCCATAATTTTGTGATTTATTCATTCATTGATCCAATATGGTAATTAAATCGAAAATACCGGAAACGGCAAAAATCAACGCGCTGCACAGCACTGATAATGCAATGATCTGCTTGATCATAACAGCCCCTTTTGAAGTCAGTTGAGTAAATTCAGTATCCATTAAACTGCGCTTGTAGGCATAGGCGTAGGTACTACAGGTACTGAATAACAAGATGATACTGCCAGTGAGCAGAATAGGATCATCTTCAACAAGACCGAGTCTGAAAAAAATAAGAATAATACCAGAGAGAACAAAAAAGGTACGCAACCAGGAGAGCGACGTTCTTTCTGGTTGTAACCCAGGATCATTAAGACGCCTGGCAATACGTTTATCCGGCATAAGCAATCAACAAAATAATAACGAATGCGACAACCGCCATAAAAATACTGATAACTTTTAGGAACTGGGTATACGGCAGATCGCGTTTAAAACGCATGGCTTTTTCATTAGAAACCCAGCGTATATAAGCATAAAAAGCCAACATACCAGCAAAGAAGCACAATAAAAGCGCAATACTTTCTCTGATCACTGGGGTCGCTAAATTCGGAGCCAGCTGATCAATACCTATCGCGGCAGCAAGAAATGCTAATGCTGTGCGGATCCAAGCCAGAAAAGTACGTTCATTGGCCAATGAAAATCGGTAGTCTGGTGACTCACCTTCTTTTGTCCACTGCATATCGTTTTGTTTACCTTTTAATGCAATAAGTATACGTTTGGCTTGTGTACTTATTGCTGTCGTGATTTAGGTTCAAGCTATAGTGATGACAAAACTAAAACTTCTGTTTCTTGTTTTCAACTTTGGTACCTTGGGTTGGCATTCCAGTATCGTAGTCTCGAACGACCTTGGAATAACCGTCATCAGGTCTCGGTCTGAATGCACCCATCCAGCGCGGGTGCGCATCTTTGCGCCATGGACGCACTGACCACTGATAACTGCGGAACGGATCACGAATGGTATCCATATAATTCAATAAGCTGTCATGCATAGCATTGCGCACCTGTTCGTGCATTGGTGATGAAATTAAGTTAGTCATCTCATTTGGATCTAACTCACGATCGTATAATTCATCACTGGTGAACAGGTTTAAAACCAATTTATATTTGCTTTCAACCCAACAACGTACGGGAATGAAACCACCAAAGCTGTCATGTTCAATCTCATAACGATTAAATTCAACCATGATGCCGCGGTCTGTATCAACGTCATCATCAATATTAAGCAGGTCGCCACCCGGTAACATATCAGGCTGGCTGATACCGGCTAATTTCATTAACGTTGGTAAAATATCGATATGACTCACAGGAGTATCAATTTGAGCATTGGCAGCGCCACCTTTTGGCGGACGAATAATTAGCGGGATATTAGTAATGTCGTCATACATAGCCGCGCCTTTGCTAACCAGCTTATGCGCCCCCATCATTTCACCGTGATCGGATGTATAGACAATCCAGGTATTTTCCAGCTGAGATTGATCTAGGGTATCAATAACACGACCAATTTCATCATCTACAAAATCATTACAGCCAAAGTAGATCGGGTGACGGTACATGCCATCTTCACCAACAGGACTTGGCATTGCGTCAGCCCACAACTTATGGTGTTCTGGTTTACATGCCAGAGTGTCCCCTGCTTTTTCTCCCAGATCATAAGCAAAGTCTTGGTATTTTTTGACGTATTCCGGCGGACAGGTGAACGGATGATGGGGTTCATCATAAGACAGCACTAACAGGAATGGATCCTCTGTTTTTTCTTCCGCTTCATCTAAATAACGTACCGCGCGATCACTGATGCGATGTGCCCAGGTAAACTCCTTGCCAATATTATTTTTTTCCAGCTCTTCGACTGTGTTCAAGCCATTACGCCATAACGCAATTTCTTGATCTGTTAGTTCTTCAAGATAATTAGCACCGTCATACCAATACTCATTATTCCATTCATCCGGGCAAATACCGGTACCATAATAATCATGACCATCAAGATGCCACTTGCCGATGTAACATGTTTGATAACCCGCATCTTTAAAATAACGTCCCATGGTAGAGATGTTTTTGCCCGCAGAGACATTATTAGTCCAAGGACCTGATTGATTCGAATAGATACCGGTAAATAGACCCGCACGAGCCGGTGTGCAAACCGGCGCACAAGTATAAGCTGAATTAAAACGAATGCCTTTTTCAGCTAACTCATCGATATTGTTAGTATTGAGAGGCTTACCGCTATAACAACCAACCATATTGGTCGCTTGAGTATCAGTCATGATTAAAATGATATTGGGTTTGGCCATGGTTACACCTTAAATGAATCTTTTAAATTTATATGAACAAAGCAGCTGTTATAAGCTTTGGTAAATATTTAGGTGTCCATTTTTTACTCTTTGACGGGAAAGGTGAATAGATGAAAAGATACAACGCATGTATAAAATGAAACTTCATTCAATCAGGTAGTCGTTATTGCGAACAGATATGGTAGTTAAAATATTATTTATCTTAATGGCGAGGCACTACAATATGTATGATTTGATTTGACTGGTTGATTTCTTTTAGATATAAATCCGGTAAGAGAAGGGAAGAATACCCTTCCCTATTTATCATCACTTTGGGGAAAAATGGCAATATTACTACATGATATAATCATAGTGTCACTCCATTTTTTCTATTTGAAATACATAACTTGTTATTTAATTGTTCCAGCTACTTTAGTTTGGTCAACACCAATGATGCGATTTAGCACACCAAGAAATGATGAAGTGTCTGCAACAGTTGAATTAATTGTAACAATTTCAGCACCTTTTGGCGCTAATTCCATAGCTCGCTCTTGTGTATCGCCGCCAGGGAATTGCATAAATAACACATTGACACTTTCAGCATGCGCGTCAAACGTTTCGTCAGTTTGACGAATACCAGAACAACCAGACAAACCTATAACCAAAGAAGATAATACTAATAAATTTTTCATTGCAACTCCATGGACTAAAAATATGTCCGAGTATTAGAACATTGAAAAAAATCGAACTCTGTCCCTAAAATGTATAGATATGTAAATGATGTATCTCCGAGACTTCAATAACTGTTTCTATCCCGGAACTTAACATCCTCTGAATTTGTATGTTCGCTGCACCCGATATCCACTATTTGAATATAACTGATAATTAAATCACAACTCAAATTTAGACAGGGTCATCACTAAGCTGTCACCAAGTTCGTCTAAGCGGGTACTTGCTGTACGTGCGTTCTGAGCGTTCTCTGTGACTTCATTGGTGATATCAAATATTTTCGTCACATTACGGCTAACACTTGAAGCAACAGCATTTTGCTCTTTAGACGCAACGGCAATCTGTACATTCATTTCCTGAATTTGATCGATGGTTGTCTGAATATCCTTCAATGCAGTGCTTGCATGTGAGGAGCCTTCAATTGTTTTCTGCAGCGCAATTTGACTTTCGGCCATTGAACTACAGGCGTCTGTTGAGGCTTGCTGCAAATCATCAATGATATTCTCTATCTCAGAAGTTGATGTTTGCGTTCGTTGAGCGAGATTACGCACTTCATCAGCAACAACCGCAAAACCTCGTCCCTGCTCACCGGCTCTCGCTGCTTCAATCGCTGCATTCAAAGCCAATAGATTAGTTTGCTCCGCGATATTTTTGATCACATCCAAAACTGTACCTATTGAATCACTTTTAACACTCAGCTGATTTATTTTGTCAGCTGTTACCGACATATCACCACTAAGTTTATCAATTTGTTCAGAGGTATTAAGCACTAATTCACGGCCTGCATGCGCCAACTCACTGCAGGTTTCAGTACTATTTGCTGTGTGACGAGTATTTTGGGCTATTTCATTCGTCGATAAAGACATCTCATGTAACGCCGTTGATACTTGTTCGGTTTCTTGTAACTGATTCTGTGTTGACTGTACATTTTGCGACGCTGCACTGATCATGGCTGTCGACGTATTATTAATTTCACTCGCAGCCCCCATCACACTTTTAACGATGCCATGCAACTGCGAAACAAAGAGGTTGAAATTGTCTGCCAACTGTCCAATTTCATCATTACTTTTTAAGGTTAAACGACTAGTCAGATCACCACCGCCGGACGCGATAACAGCCAGCGCATTACCAACAGTATGAAGCGGTATGACGACTAAGCGATTAAGAGTCAGCCAATTTGTAAACTGCAGGATTAAGAGCAAAATAATCGCAATAGCGAAAAATGCACTTTTGGTCGCATCAAGTAAAAAATCGTTACGATCAGCCCGATAAACGATCTGTAATTTACCAATTTCCTTATTATTAGGCCAGATAATAGAAATATCTCTAACAATTTCAGCGTTAGCATTAAGCTCTTCGCCAGCAGATACTTTCTCACCGAGGATCTTATCCCTATGATCATAGGCGGAGATCTTATAGATCTCAGGACGCATAACAAAGGCGCCCAAAATGTCATCAATCAGCTCACTGTCATAAGCAAAAATGGGCTCTTTCAGCACGATCGCTAACGTTGTTTGTGAATCTTCAATTTCTGTCGCCAACATCTCGTCGAAATAATCACGTACAAACATATAACTGCAAGTAAAAACAATCAGCATCACTAGCAGTGATACACAGCTCAACAGAAGCATGGATTTTTTAATAATTGAATTCATGTTTGTATCCTTAAATGTCTTCGATTTTTAGCCAAAACTCAGCGCGATCAAAGGGGGTATCGGGGTGCATGTTGGGGTTATCAATGCGGATGACGGTGCGGTTTTTAATGTTTAGCTTATACAAAGCGTCTTTAATCAGTTTGTTATTGAAAAACAACGATCTGTAACTGCCATCGGCGATCGCCATCTCAAAACCGCGATATAACTTATCATGCAGCGCCTGATTGCCTTTTTTTACATAGAAGTACATTGCATAGGGATAAACTAACAGGATATTATTTTCTACAGCGACATCAAGATCAGGTTGGACTGACACTTCAGACAAGACCTCATGAATACCTCGAGGAAAATAATCGAACCTTCCTCCCTCCAACATATAAATCAGATTTTTGTATTTAAGGCTAGTCACTACCGGCAGACCCGCACTTTTTAAAACTTGCGTATCCCCCCAATATGATGCCTGGCCAGCACTCAACTCTTTTAACTGCTCTAATGTTTTTATGCTATCAAAACGTGCTTGAGCATCTTTTCTTATAATAAAAACGCGATATCCAAGCAACCCTTGTAAAATAGGAATTCTCACCGGTAATAATTCTGACTCTAGCTTTTTGCCTGAGCTTCCCCACACTATGTCTACATTGCCCGAGTTTAGCTCCTCTTTTAATCGGGAGATAGGCAGTTTTTCTGATAAATTAGTGACTGTAGTGTCGGGTGATGATTTTTGCAGTGCCAGTGTCAGCACATCAGAAATAATAGCCGCTCTCGCATCATTCACTTTATTTATGGCTAAGGTTTCACAGCTTGCACCAAAGGCAACGAAGAAATGTAATAAAAAGCAGGTGATTGCGATCCATATTTTCTTTTGCATATGTCGATTCCAGTTTGAATTTTTACGATTAAATAGGTTTAAATTATTACGATGAAATAGATGGCTAAACAGATATTTTGACTGTTTGTCAGATTAAAAGAATAGGTTTAATGAATTTAAGAATGTAAAAAACGAACTTATCGATAATAAGGCCTTACAAATGATAGAAAGTGTGAACTAACCATTAAGAGAACTGATGGTTTGAAGCGGCGGTAACAATCTTTTAAGGGGAAATGCCTCACCAATGACTGATGAGGCATAACTAAACGAAGAATATTAAGCGGAGAATACTAAGCAGACCAATGGTCAAAATAAACATGATCAGCTTGCCAAACCACGTCATCCACAGTATCTGCTAATAAGTGCTTTGCAACTTCAAACGAAAACTCAAATACAACACCAAATCCTTTTCCACTAATAAAATTCTTATCAACGACAATTTTTTGGTCTACGAATACGCCATCTTTAAAGTTCTTTGCAAGCCCTCCGCCAGTTGTGTATTTCGTATCACCAAGCAAGCCATTCGCCGCTAAGACTTTAGCTCCAGATGAACACAGTGCACAAATCCATTTGTTAGCGTCTATATGTCGACGTAAAAAACGAATCACTTGTTCACTGCTTGTTAGATTTGCGGTGCCTTCCGGTCCTCCAGGCATCATAACGGCATCATACAACTCATCTTGTTTTTCCTTGAGCGTGAAATCAGCAGTGATTCTGGTTTTAAAATACGAATCTAACTCAACAGTGTCGTGGCAAGAAAGTACATCAACGTCTATCTTCATGCGGCGCATAAGATCTATGAAAACAACCGCTTCACCTTCTTCAAACCCATTTGCTAATAGGACAGCAACTTTTTTCGTCATGTAAACTCCTAAGCGACAATAGCCACTGCGTCACGAGTTAATCGGCCGATTTCTTCCCAGTTTTTACTATCGATAAGATCTTTTGCAACCATCCAAGTTCCGCCACAAGCAACAACACTTGGCAGCGCAAGATAGTCATTAATATTATCTTTATTGATACCGCCGGTTGGCATAATATTTAAATGTTGGTAAGGACCTGACAATGCTTTTAACATATTCACGCCACCAGCGGCTTCCGCGGGGAAAAACTTCACGGTATCCAGTCCTAAGTGAAGTGCTTTTTCAATTTCACTTGCAGTGCTAACACCTGGTACAAAAGGAATACCCAGAGACTGGCAAGCTGCAACGGTATGCTCATTTAGACCTGGAGCGACAATAAATGAGGCCCCACTCTCTTTTGCTAATTCAGCCTGTGCTTTTGTTAGCACCGTGCCTGCACCAATATACATATCGGGCTGAGCCTCTTTCAACAAGCGAATAGCCTCTGCTGCGGCTTCTGTTCTGAACGTTATTTCGATTACGTTCAGACCATTTTCAGCCAACGTTTTCCCCAATTCGACAATGTCTTCTGCTCGTTCAATTGCAACAACCGGAATCACTTTAAATTCAGCCAAGCACTCAGCAATAGTTTTATCTTGTAACATATTTATCTCTCAATCTTTAATTAATGACTCTGTGATAGTTTTAGGAATAACCGCATTTTTGCGTTGAAATTATCTTCCGAACGGCTATCTAATCGCGCTAATTGGTACATGATCCATGTCATCGAAGGTTTGGTTTTCACCAACCATCCCCCAAATAAAGCTGTAATTTTGAGTGCCGACTCCGGAATGAATTGACCAACTTGGAGAAATAACAGCCTGCTCATTATGAATAAGTAAATGACGCGTTTCTTGCGGCTCGCCCATCATATGAAACACGGTATGATCCGCATCCACATCCAAGTACAGATAAACTTCCATCCGCCGTTCGTGTGTGTGGCAAGGCATCGTATTCCATAGACTTCCAGGTTTTAGCTTGGTTAACCCCATGACTAATTGACATGTTTCAACTACATCTGGAACAATGTATTTATAAATTGTTCTCAGATTACAGTTTTTTTCATCACCAAGCGTGACTGATACGGCTTCTTCACGTGTTATTTTTTTAGTTGGATATTTCATGTGTGCAGGAGCGCAATTGAAATAAAATTTTGCCGGATTCCTCGCATCATTACTTTCAAAAATAACGACTTTCGATTTTATGCCTATATAAAGCGCTTCTTGATTGCCAACAGTGAACGTTTCTCCATCGATGGTTATTTTCCCTGTCTCACCAATGTTGATGATCCCCATTTCTCTGCGTTCTAGCAGATATTCCACACCAAATTGTTTACTTACGTCTCCGAATTCTACGGGAGAACCTAATGGCATTACACCACCAAACAGGATTCGGTCAATGTGGCTATATGTCATCGTATAACCACCAGCCTCGAAGATACTTTCGACTAAAAACTCTTTACGGAGACCTTCTGTATCCAGCGTTTTTGCATGTTGACTGTGAATGCCCTGACGAATTTCCATCATAATTCCTACTAATGTGATTTAGTTGATAATGCCAACGTGTACTGTTCTTTCTGCTAATTTTGAGAGTAAACAGCCCGCAGATTAAGACGTAATGAGCAATTTTAAATAACGACCCTGCTCACTTAGATATATTTAAAAACAATTTTCATGTTAAGCCAATGCAAAAAATATTAATCACATGAACAAAAAGAAACTCATCATATTATTTTTGTTCATGTGATTAATATTTATCTATTTCAGATATATATCGATCTCAATAACTAACGGGTATTTCTTAAAATACTACTTATTTAAAATGGCTGGGCTTGTTATAATTTCCCCATAAATTCAATGTGAATTGCGCCATTTCAATAATATAAACGGGGCACGCAAGTATAAATAGGTTAACGCGATTATAATGGCAACCATTAAAGATGTAGCAAAAGAAGCTGGCGTTTCAATAGCGACCGTTTCAAGAGTAATTAATAAGTCTCCGAGCGCCGCAAGAAAATCGATCGAATCCGTTCAAGCTGCGATGCAAAAATTGGGTTACCGCCCAAACGCCAATGCGCGTGCTTTAGTAAGTAAAAATACCAATACCATCGGTGTTGTAGTGGGTGATATCTCAGATCCTTTTTTTGGTGAATTACTAAAATCCGTTGATAAAGTGGCCAGAAAAAATAACAAGCACCTGCTTATTGGTAATGGGTACCACAATGCAGAAGAAGAACGTCAGGCTATCGAATTACTTATTAATAGCAGCAGCGAGTCTTTAATTATTCATTCCAAAGCACTGTGCGATCAAGAACTGATTGATTATTCCAAGGAAGTACCCGGACTAGTACTAATTAACCGTTTCATCCCTGAAATTTCAATGCGTTGCATTGCTTTTGATAATCAAAAAGGCGCTTATTTAGCAACCAATTATTTAATTTCTAACAACCACAAACACATCGCATATATCAATTCAGACAGCAACATCGACGATGCTAGTGATCGTAAAGCAGGCTACCTGCAAGCACTGATAGAACATCAGCTACCTTATTCCTCGCTATATACGGTTACAGAAACACCGAGCGACAAAGGCGGTAAAGCAGGTATGATCAAATTACTACAACAGAATCCAAATATCACGGCAGTACTCGCGTACAACGATTACATGGCTGCAGGTGCACTTTCAGCGCTTCAGGAAAAACAAATTGCAGTACCGGATTCAATTTCATTAGTTGGCTTTGATGATGCGTTAATTGCCAATTATGTTAACCCAAAACTAACGACTATCCGCTACCCCATTGACGTAATGGCAGAACAGGCTGCACTGCTATCGCTGCAATTGGTTAAAAATGAAGAAGCGTCAGCTGAAACTAAACACTTTCAACCAACCCTAGTGGAACGTAAGTCCGTTAGAGCACTACCTAACTAACTTGCGCCCACCTAACAATCGGTTTAAAAATCAAAACTGTATCGAGTTTGGTGTTCATAGCATTCGCCGGCCTCAAGAATTGAACTAGGTAACTGCCATTCACGGTGGTTTGGTGCATCAGCTAAAAACTGGGTTTCGAGGGCAAAGCCCGCCTGGTTCTGATACTGCCCATCCGTTTTATTATTTAATCCTGCCAAATAATTACCAGTATAAAGATGCACTGCCGGCTTCGTAGTACACACAGTCAGTTTCACTTTATTGTCTGGTGAAATAACTTCGACAGCCCGTTCATTCATGAGTAAAACGGGGCTATTTATACTGGCAGATGAGAGGGAGTTAATAATAAATGAATGATCGTATCCCGCTGCGAGTTTTTGATCTAAGTCCGTGAGAAAATCACGACCTATTTGTTTATGAATCCTAAAATCAAAACTCGTTTTATCCACCGATTTAAAACCGCCGGTTGGTATACCAGTTTCATCTGACGGAACATATTGATCCGCATTGATCCTCATTTGATGGGTTAAACAAACTTGCCCTGCTTCGCTACCACTCAGATTAAAGTAAGCATGATTAGTTAAATTTACTGGGCAGGCTTTGTCTGTTATTGCCTGATAATGAATTGTCAGCGCATTGTCATCACTCAAATGATACGTAAGCTTGATCTGTAAAGTCCCCGGAAACCCTTGGTCATCGTGCTCTGACACCAAGCTAAACACAATTTTCTGTTCACTGTGCAGCTCAGTGTTCCAACGCCGTTTATCAAAACCCACAGCACCGCCATGTAAGGAATTTGAACCCTGATTCGTGGCTATTTGATAATGCTCTTCACCAAGACTAAACTGGCCATTTTTAATGCGGTTAGCATAACGCCCGACCGTTGCACCAAAATACGCTTCTTGTACCTTGTGATCGGCCATCGTATTAGATCCAAGTAGCACATCTCGTAAGCCGTTATCTAATGGTAGTTCACAACTCAGCCAGGTTGCGCCAATATCCATTAAGGCTATCTGCATGCCACTTTTATTGCTGAGTATAAATACCTGCGCAGGTTTACCATCCAGAGCAGGATCTATTACCATGCTCTGCTGTAAGCTTTTTGCTCTGCTTAAGGTCATGTTATATTATCCTTGCACCATTTTTGGCCTGACAAACATAGATAGACTCTTTTAGACCTGTAGCTTGTTCATACTGAGATTCAACAGCAGTTGTAATTGGTGCGACCAATGCAGGCGGCACCAGAGCCACAATACAACCACCGAAACCACCGCCAGTCATTCGCACTCCACCCTGCGTTCCAATCACTTGTTTGACTATCTCAACCAGCGTATCCACTTCCTTAACAGTAATTTCAAAGTCATCCCGCATTGAGGCATGAGACTCTGCCATTAACTTACCCAATAATGCCATGTCCCCGTCAGTTAATGCTTGCGCGGCAATTAATGTGCGATCGTTTTCCGTAATGACATGGCGAGCCCGTTTTGCCACCATGTCATCTAAGCCATCAGCCCGTGCATTAAATTGCTCAATCGTCACATCTCGTAATGCTTTCACACCAAAAAATACCGCAGCCTGTTCACATTGTTCACGACGAGTATTGTATTCACTATCAACCAAACCGCGTTTCTTATTGCTATTAATGATCACAATCGACATATCCTGTGGCATTGACACCGCTTTTGTTTCTAAAGAGCGGCAGTCAATTAACAGAGCATGATCCGCTTTGCCCTGAGCGGAAATAAGTTGATCCATAATGCCGCAGTTACAGCCCACAAATTCATTTTCAGCTTGCTGACCATTTAATGCGATCTCTGCCTGGCTAATATTTAAGTCATACAGTACCTTAAAGGTTTGACCGACCACAACTTCCAGCGCAGCAGATGAACTTAAACCTGCACCCTGTGGCACATTTCCGCTCACAACAATATCCGCGCCCTGAAAGTTATAACCACGGGCAAGCAGGCATTTAACAACACCTCGAATATAATTCGCCCACATGCAGCCTGCTTTAAATTCAATAACTTCAGTCAAGTCAAACTGATCTTCCTGGTTATCGTAATCAGCAGATATAACCCGGACAATATTGTCATTGCGTTTTGCTGCGGCAACAACCGCCTGATAGTTGATTGCACAGGGCAAGACAAAACCATCGTTATAGTCCGTATGCTCTCCGATCAAATTAACCCGGCCAGGCGCCTGGATAATATCGCTCGCCGCATAGTTAAATAACGTATTAAACGTATTTTTTACATTCTCAATGAGTGTGCTCATATATTCTCTTCTTTTTATCTGTTTTATTTAATAATCTGTATTATTAAATAAATAGTTATGATTTCAATTAGTCAGTAACCGTGCTTAGCACTGGTTTTCTTTATAATGAATGTCACTAACATCACGCAACTTCTGTGCGGCTTGCTCCGCAGTAAGGTCACGCTGGCTTTCCGCTAACATTTCATAACCGACCATAAATTTACGCACACTCGCTGAGCGCAATAGCGGTGGATAGAACAAGGCATGAAGTTGCCAGTGCTCTATGTCATCTCCCTCTTCAAAGAACGGGGCATAGTGCCATCCCATGGAATAAGGGAATGAACATTGAAATAAATTATCATAACGGCTGGTTAACTTTTTAATCGCCAAAGCCAGATCATCACGCTGCTCTTCTGATAATTCGGCCATGCGGCGGATATGTATTTTAGGCAATAACATAGTTTCAAACGGCCACGCGGCCCAATAAGGCACAACTGCAACCCAGTGCTCGGTCTCAACGACAACACGTGAGCCATCTTTAACTTCGGCTTCAACATAATCCACTAATAAATTCGTACCATGTTCTGCATAATGCGCTTTTAGCAGTTTGTCTTTTCGCTCCATTTCATTAGGTAAAAAACTATTTGCCCAAATTTGGCCATGCGGATGAGGCTGTGAACACCCCATGGTTGTACCTTTATTTTCAAATGCCTGTACCCACACATAGTCTTTACCCAGCTCTTCAATCTGCTCATTCCAGGTATTAACCACACCACGAATACTCGTTGTCGACAATTCAGGCAGCGTTTTACTGTGATCTGATGAGAAACAGATCACCCGGCTTAATCCACGTACGCCCTGACTTTGAAATAGTGGACTGTCTGATTTAGGCGCGTCAGGAGAGTCAGGCATCAATGCACCAAAGTCATTTGTGAATACAAAAGTCCCCTGATAATCAGGATTTTTCTCACCTGAGATCCGTGTATTTGTCGGACATAAAAAGCATTCTTTCTCGTAGCTTGGTAATGTCTCTATAGAAGGTGTTTCATCCTGGCCACTCCAAGGACGTTTTGCCCGATGCGGAGAGACTAAGATCCACTGATCTGTAAGAGGGTTATAACGCCGATGCGCATGATCGACTGGATTAAATTTTGTATTAGTCATAATAATTCTCTGATATTAATATTCCCGTCACAGCAGTGAACAGAAAATAATGATTTCATTTTCAGGATCGCAAGTTATTTTTATTTAATTATTTAATTATTTATAACCCTGAGGATTTTTTGATTGCCAGTGCCAGGTATCCGTGGTCATTTCCAGTAACGAACGTGTTGCTTTCCAATTCAGATCCTTTTCTGCTTTATCGGTACTTGCCCAGCATTCCGCAATATCGCCTTCACGACGTGGA
>Ga0105359_10001109_pt1 | contig 22630 bp, 15 predicted proteins | sample GOMGulsemesocosm_6_FD_83659 | JGI IMG/M metagenome (GOLD analysis project Ga0105359, IMG submission 83659) | Methane-oxidizing microbial communities from mesocosms in the Gulf of Mexico - GOM8C Gulf of Mexico | ecosystem: Environmental > Aquatic > Marine > Cold seeps | place: Gulf of Mexico...
AAAAATTGCAAAAGAACTAACCGCCCTAGCTGTTTCTAAGTTAAAAGTTGAAGGTCGTCATGCTGCTGGTGGAGTGGCAGGTCTATACCTCAAAATCATTGGTAATTCTCGAAGCTGGGTACTCAGTATGGTAATGGGGACTAAGCTCAACAAGCAGGGCAAAGAAGTACCTAACCGTTTGTACTTAGGTCTTGGTTCTTATCCTGAAGTGTCTCTCGCCCAAGCTAGAGAGAAAGCACGAGAAAATCGTCGTCAAATTAAAGGTGGCGTAAATCCCATCGAAGAGAAAAAAGAGAAACGTGCGGAAGCAGTTCGCCAACTAGGTAGAAACACATCTTTTAGCGAATGTGCAGAATTAGTCTTGGCGATAAAAGAACGAGAACTTAAAAATGTCAAGCATATCGCGCAATGGCGTTCTAGTTTAGTGAACTACGCATTTCCAATTATTGGGCATCTCCCTGTCAGTACAATTAACAAAACACATGTCTTAAATGTACTGCAACCAATTTGGCTGGATAAAAATGAAACCGCCAGCCGCCTACGTGGTCGCATTGAAACCATTCTTGATTACGCTAAAGCGAAAGAGTATCGAGAAGGTGATAACCCTGCTGCTTGGAAAGGGATGTTAAAACCGTTGTTACCAGAACCAAGTAAGATACAAACTCGTAAACACCATGCTGCTCTTCCCTATGCTGAAATAGCTAACTTTATGAAAGAGCTCTCTAAGCGCCCTGGCCTTTCAGCCAGAGCGCTTGAATTCTCAATATTGACCGTTTCACGCTCAGGTGAAGTACGTGGTGCGACATGGAGTGAAATTGATTTTGATAATAAAATTTGGATCATTCCAGCCCAAAGAATGAAAGCGCGTAAAGAGCACAGAGTCCCTCTTTCAAGTGGTGCAATTAGAATCCTTCAAGAGTCCCCTAGAGTCGTTGGCAATGATTTAGTCTTCCCTGGACAGCAAGGTAAACAGATGTCGGATATGACGCTTACCGCCGTTCTCAAACGAATGGATCGTAAAGACCTTACTCAACATGGATTCAGATCAACATTTAGAGATTGGGCTGGTGAAACCACCAGCTTTCCCAGAGAAGTAATTGAGCACGCACTTGCACACAAGCTAAAGGATCAAGCAGAAGCCGCTTATCAACGGGGAGACTTACTTCAGAAAAGGAGGTTATTAATGGAGGATTGGTTTAAAGCAATGCTTTAGAGTATTTGCGGTATTGGAACTAGCCCCCGATTAAAGCGTAAACGTCTCTAGAACCACATCTACCTCTCATATTTATGCTCAATTATACTTGTCTCATTAATAACATGAGGCAAGTCGAATGGGTAAACGTACTGAAGATCAATGGAGAGAATTGATCCAACTTCACACTCAAAGTGGTCTTACGATAAAAGCATTTTGCATTGAGCAAAAATCAGTATCAGCAACTATCGGATTTTTATTAATACGAAGGTAATTTCTTAGGCCTTTTTACTCGGCATATCTGCTATCAACCACTGAGCCGTAACACCCTTTAGTTCTTCACGCTTTTACGCCCCACGACGCCCTGAATCAGCACCGATAAATGTCTCATCACTATAAATAAGGCTTTTGGTGTGCTAATTAATTACTGTTGTTGTAAACGTATCTGTGAGCCCTGCTCTTGCAGCAACCAAAAAGTGCGCCTTCATACCAAAATGCCATTGATTTCTTTTCTGGGCTTGGCGCATTTCAGAATCTCGTTTACCTGCTTTTTTTTTGAGGTGGACATTTCTATAATCGTGACATCAACTTATTCATGTGAATAAAGGCTAACTCTTTTCATGTTTAACAACACTTTCTGTTGAACTCTTTTTCTGCAAAGGTGAGATGATGAGCTATGGGAGACCTCTAAGTTTCAACAAGTAATTTTCTAATGAGAAAATTTCATTCACATACTCATTAGTAACCATATCAAGACTTTAAGTAACCTTTTTCAATCACCTACCTGTAAATTAATGCATTCTTCATCGAGTGAAATACAATGAAAAATCTGTATAATCAATAGCATACTCATATCAAGCAACTATTCATTGTTGAGCCTAAGGATCTAATGGATTCACACACTAAGCCTTTACAGCCTTAGTGTGTGCAATTTATTTACGTGGCATGTCAGCGGGCTAGGTAAATTTACGTAGATATTTGATTACAAAGTTTTTTATTAGAACCATCTAGATAAACAGCAAAACAAACATGTTGAAAATGATGACAAATCAAGAGCAGTTAATTCAAATCGGCTTTAAGTTTGGGCGAAATGGCGCACATTCTGCACGTAGTATGATGATAGAAGAGCTAAAAGAGCTACTTTTCGCTTGCCCTGAACAGGCTACCAAAAAAGATTATGAAAACGACATCATCAATTTTAACATTCTGCATAAGCCAACAGAGAAATCGAGAACCTTATCCTTTAGACACTTAGTTGACCTATATGGTTTGTCTATGGAAATTCCGTTATTTAATATTTTTCGTCAATGGTGGGAGCTATCTGAAGATGCCCAGCCTATTCTTGCCCTTCAGCTTGCAATCGCTCGTGACCCAATACTACGTAACTCTGCTGGTATCATTTTGCCCTTGAAACTAGGTGATCATTTACCTAGAGAAACAGTAGAAAGCCATCTAGCCCACGATGATGCTGAGCGTTTTAGCCCTGCATCACTTAAATCATTTGCACAAAATATTAATGGTACCTGGACACAAGCGACGTACCTTGAAGGTAAAGCAAAAAAATATCGCATGCAGCCAAAATCAACTTATGTGAATATCGCTTACGCATTATTCTTGGCTCATTGCCATGGCTTATCAGGTCAACGAATGTTCGATAGTTTTTGGTGCAAAATGTTATCTCAAGATAAAGAACATTTGTTTGAGTTGGCACACAGAGCCTCCTTACGAGGCTTGATCAACTTCAAACAAATCAGTGAAGTAATAGAAGTTACCTTTCCAAATATAGATTTACCCAAATTAAGTCAGTCTAAGGATGAAGGTTAAATGTCAGATCGATTAACCAAACTACTTAAAAGCTTTGATAGTCATATCAGTATCCCATGGCCAAAAGCAGTCTCTGCTGACGAGCGAACAATTTTCATTGTTTACAACAAAGAAGATGAACTAAAGCTTCGAGCTAGAGTCGGTGAATTTGAGGTTAGTTCGACCCAAAGTGGCCACCCGTGGTTACAACTTGATCTAACTCATAGTTTCGAGAACTGGATGAAAGAACAAGATTACAAAGAAACCTATTTTGAAGACCCTGAATATTTGAAAGGGCTTTATGAAGATTTTTCTGATGAGCTAATCGCTTATTTAAAATTACAATTTATTGAAAAACAAAATGAAAATGGTGTTGTTGCCTTATTGGGCTGTGGGGCCTTATTTGGCTTTACATCTGTTTCTGGTTTAGTTGAAGAAATTGCTAAAGCGGTAACAGGTCGGCTCGTCGTTTTCTTTCCTGGTGAACACCAGAACAACAACTACAAACTTTTAGATGCCAAGGATGGGTGGGGCTATCACGCAACCGCCATCACAGCAATGTCATAAGGATTAAAAGATAATGCTAAACCGCGAAATATACCTAAACGACCCGATAACTAATCGCCTTGCTAATAACGGTGTTGCACAAGTCAAAGATGATTTATCTAATGCCGCACTCGAAACCCTAGAATATGAATTAAGAACTTTTGTTTGTGATGGTGCTTATGCGGCAGGAATAGAAAAAATCCTTGAAGCTTACCTTCAAAATATAAAAAATGATGGAGAACAACCAGGGGTTTGGATTAGTGGTTTTTTTGGGTCTGGTAAATCGCATTTAGCAAAAATGCTACGTACTTTATGGACTAACCAAAAGTTAAATGATGGGCGATTTGCTAGAACTTTAGTTGATTTGCCAAGTGATATTGCAGCCCAATTTGATGAGCTATCTACTATCGCTTCTCAACACAAAGGGTTGCACGCCGCTTCAGGTACTTTAGGTGCTGGTGCGGGTGAACAGGTCCGTTTAGCATTCTTAGGTATTATTTTTAAATCCGCTGGTTTACCAGAACAATACCATTTAGCACGCTTTGTTATGTGGCTAAAAGAAGAAGGCGTTTTAGAGCAAGTTCAAAGCTACATAGTTCAAAACGCAAAAGTTAAAGAAGGCCGCGACCCTTGGGAGCATGAATTAAAGAACCTTCATGTATCACCTATTATGGGCAATGCCTTACTGCAAACCCTTCCAGGTTTCGCTAGTGATGTAAAAGAAGTACGAGATATGCTCCGTGCTCAATACAAAATAGTAGATGATGTCACCAATGATGAAATGGTTACCGCAATCATGGATTCACTTGCCGTTAATGGTGAGCTCCCTCTTACCCTAGTTGTGCTCGATGAAGTACAACAATACATAGGCGACGATGTTAAAAAAGCGTTTGATGTACAAGAAGTTGTCGAAACCTGCAGCGGTAATGGACGCTTAAATTCAAAATTATTGTTTGTTGCTACTGGACAAAGCGCCCTATCAGGAATGACAAACCTAAATCGTCTAATGGGTCGCTTCCAAGTTTCTGTTCAACTTGAAGATACCGATGTTGACTCTGTTATACGTAAAGTCATTCTACAAAAGAAAGAAACTGCCAGATCACATATTCAAAGCTTGATTGATGATGAATTAGGTGAAATCAGTCGTCACCTACGCGGCAGCATTATTGAGCACAATAAAGACGATGAAAAATGGATGGTGGCTGATTACCCACTATTGCCAGTTCGTCGTCGTTTCTGGGAACGTGTACTCCCTGCATTAGATAAAACAGGTACGGGATCACAGTTAAGAAACCAGCTACGTGTTGTACATGAAGCAACGAAAGTAACTGCAGAAGAACCCCTCGGTTATGTTGTGCCGGCTGATTATATCTACGACCAAATAGCCACTAAATTGCTAAACAGTGGCGTCATAGGTAAAGATATTTACGAAACTATTAGTCGCTTAAAAGGTGGTGATAACGACCAAAAATTAAAAGCTCGTATTCTTGCATTGATATTATTGATCAGTAAATTACCAACAGACATTGAATACGGCATAGCAGCAACTGCTGATACCCTATCCGACTTATTGCTAGAGAATTTACTTGAAGGCAAACATAAGCTTCGCGCTCTTGTACCTAAATTATTAGTACAATTAGTTGAAGACGGTTTTATTATGCCTATGCAAACATCAGCAGGTGAAGAATACCGTTTACAAACCATTGAAAGTCAACAATGGTACGACATGTACCGTCAGCAAGAAAGTGAACTTAAAAGCAACCCACAACGCCTAGAAGTATTCCGCTCACAAGAAATCCAGCAATATGTTCGTAAACAAGTTGCACAAGCCAGGATCACTCAAGGTAGTGTTGCCGAACCTCGTATGATCAACTTAGAGTTTGGCAGTGAATTACCAAGCGATGCTGATAAAAAACTCTATGCTTGGGCACCAGAAGTTCATGAAAAGCAATTTAATGATCTTGCCCGTGGTGCAAACCCTGACACTGCAACCATTTATATTTATGTACCAACATCACAGCGTGATGAACTACGTAAAGCCATTGTTGAATTAAAAGCCGCAGAAACCACCATAGATGTACGTGGTACAGCCAAAACCGATGCGGGTAAAGAGGCATACGCGGCCATGGAATACCGCTTTAAAGAAGCTGACCGAGCGAAAAAAGCGATATTAAAAGACATCTTTGACCAAATCCAAGTCAAACTAGCGGGTGGTCAAGAAGTTGAAGGAGAATCTTTAGCAGAGCAGATTCAAAATGCAGGTGTATTAGCCTGTCAGCGGTTATTTAGTAAATTTAAAATGGCTGATAACAAAGGTTGGGCAAAAGTATTTCAACGCGCCAGTACACAAGCTGATGCGAATGCACTTGAAGCGATTGAACACAATGATGAAGCTGACAAACACCCTGTATGTGCTGAAGTAAAACGCTTTATTGGCGTAATGAAAACAGGTCGAGAAATTATCGATAACTTTAAGAATGCACCTTATGGTTGGGGTAAAGACACTATCGAAGGTGCACTATTTGCTATGTTAGCTGCTGGCGTATTAAAAGCCGCTGACGGACAAGAGAAAGCGGTAGATGCTAAGAGCCTTGATAGATCATCGGTTACACAAACTAAATTCCGTCCTGAAAATGTCACGCTGAATAAAGTCCAAATCATTAAGGTTCGTGGCTTAATTAACGCATTATTACCTGAAGGACAAAATTGCAATACAGGTGAAGAACAAAGCAAGTTGCCATTAGCCATAACTAACGCTAAACAAGTTGCGCGTAGTGCTGGTGGTGAAGCGCCATTACCTTTAGCACCAAACACTAATGTATTGAGCAACCTTGAAATGTACTCAGGGAACGATCAACTACAACAAGCTTTTGATGCAAAAGATGATATTCAAAGCCAGTTTACCCAATGGAATGATCAAGCAGATTTAGTTAAGGCTAGATTAAAACTATGGTCAGAATTAAAAGTTGCGATGCAACATTGTCGAGACTTAGCAGTTTACTCTTACCTAGTTCAACAATGCGACGCTATATCACAAAGCCGTAGCTTACTAGTTGAGCCAAACCCCATTACCCCCTTACTTCAACAAGCTGAGTCCGCTTTACGCGATACGATTACAGCCAAACTCTCTGAATATGAAGACGAATTCAATGCTTGCCAACGAGACCTAATTGACGATGCGAATTGGTTAAAGCTAGATGATGAAAAGAAACATGATTTGTTAGCCAAACGCGGCCTTTTAGGTATACCAATTGTTGATTTATCTTCAGCCGCAGCCGTTTACGATGCACTTGATGAAACCAGTTTTGAGCAATGGAGTGATCGAATTTCAGCCTTGCCAGCTCGCTTTGACGCAGCCCTTAAAGATGCGATTAGTGAACTCGCCCCTAAAGTGAAATATAGCCGACTAAATAAACCCGTCATTGAATCAGAAAGTGACCTGCAAAAATGGTTAGCGGATGTTGAAGCTCAGTTAAGAGCAGAACTTGCCAATGGTCCAGTAGTACCAAATTAGTAGCTGGCTAGAGTCAAGCTCAAAAGGAATAAAAAAGAATGAGAACACCATTAGATAAAGCATTACGTGGCAAGCTAGAAAAAACCGTAGAAAAAGCACGTGATATTGTCGAAATTGCAGTAGCAGAAGCACTCACTCGTTTAGGCATTGGCGATGGCAGTGCCCCAAGTTATTTATCAGACGAAGACCGTAAACTGAGAACACGATTACGTGCCCACGGTCGTCAATTGGGTGATGTACTTCACAAAGAGACGGCAGAGTTTGTAAAAAAAGACGAGCAAGAAACAGAGTTACTCATTAACGAAATGGCATACGAGCATTGGCATCGTATGCTATTTGCTCGCTTTTTAGAGCAAAGTGACTTATTAATGTATGATCAAAATACCCACGTTACCTTAGGCGAGTGTTTTGAGTTAGCTGAAGAAGAAGTCGACGTAAAAGATGGCTGGGAATTAGCTGGTCAATTAGCGCAGAAAATGCTGCCGAAAATATTTCGTGCCGATTCACCAGTATTTGAAGTAAAACTTTCAATTAACCATGTTAATACCCTAGAAGAGCTTATTGCTGAGCTTAATAAAGACACTTTTCAGGCATCTGATGCCCTTGGTTGGTGTTACCAATTTTGGCAAAACAAAAAGAAAAAACAGGTTAATGAATCTGGCGTAAAAATTGGAGCTAAAGAGCTAAGTCCGGTTACTCAGTTATTTACCGAACCCTATATGGTTAGCTTTTTACTCGACAACGCTTTAGGCGCTTGGTGGGCAAAACGACGCTTATCAAAAGATGATTTACTAACCGCCTCTAGTGAACAAGAGCTGAGAGAACTCGCTGCTATTCCTGGTGTTCCACTAGAATATTTACGTTTTGTTCAGAAAGAAGATACATGTGCCCACAGCGGAGAGAAGGTAAAGACTTGGTCCAATGCTGCGGGTGATTTTGATAAATGGCCTGATGATTTAAGTGAGCTTAGATCTCTAGATCCGTGCTGTGGTTCAGGTCACTTTTTAGTGGCTAAATTCCTAATGCTCGTACCAATGCGTATGCATTTAGAAGCATTAACCGCTAAGCAAGCGATTGATAAAGTTATAGCAGAAAATATCCATGGTTTAGAGCTAGATCAACGCTGTGTTGAGCTTGCCACTTTTGCCTTAGCACTGGAAGCATGGCGCTACCCTGGTGCTGGTGGTTATCGACAATTGCCAGCGTTACAGCTCGCTTGTTCTGGTATGTCAATTAATGAAGCACAAAAAGAGTTGAAAGATTTAGCTAAAGATAATGAAGAACTTCAAGGTGCTATAGAATGGATGCTAGAAACTTTTAAACATGCACCTACACTTGGGAGTTTGATAGATCCTACAAAGGCACTTAAAAAAGGACAAACAGAACCTTGGGAGATACTAAAACAAGCTTTTGAAAAAAAGATCAGTGTCAGTAATGAGACAAAAGCAATAGCTAATGGACTATATAAATCAGCAGAATTGCTAACTTGTAAATATCACTGGGTTGTGACTAACGTTCCCTATCTAAGTAGAAGTAAACAATCAGAAGAGCTTAAACTTTTTTCGGAGAAGTATTTTCCAGAAGCACAAAATGACTTAGCTACTGTTTTTTTGGATAGATGCTTAGAGATAAATACGGAGGGGGGGACATCTAGTATTGTACTGCCACAAAATTGGTTGTTCTTGACTAGTTATAAGGCATTACGTAAAAAACTTCTTGCAGAAGAAAGTTTTGATTCTCTTGCATGGTTGGGTTCTGGGGCTTTTGAAACAATTAGTGGGGAAGTTGTTAAGGCAATTTTAATAAATTTAAGACATGAGAAAGCACCAATAGATTTTCGAATGTGTGGAATTGAAGTATCAAGTGAAAAAGGAGGAAGCCTGAAGGGGGAATCACTTAAATCTAAGAAATTAAAGTTTGTTTCACAAGTAAATCAAATCAGTAACCCAGACTCTAAAATACTATTTGATCTTTCTTCTGGAGAGCTATTAGAACAATTCGCTACTTCTCTCAAAGGAATCACGACTGGTGATGACCTCAAGTTTAAAAGAGCATTCTCTGAGTTTTCACATATTCCACAAGAATTTCGATATTTTCAAAGTACGGTGAAGAATACAAATCATATAGGAGGTGCTTCTAATATTGTTTGGTATCAACGCATGACAAAACCAATGCAACCAGGAGTTTACATTAGAGCTAAAGATGCGATAGGCCAAAGTGGAGTTATGGTTTCTCAGATGGGGGTATTACCTGTTGCAAGTTACCTCGGCCATTGTTTTGATACAAATGCTGGGGCTATTCTCCCTAAAGACAATAAATTTCTTCCTGCTATTTGGTGTTATTGCTCGTCTGTGAAATATAATAATGATGTTCGTGAAGTAGACCAGGCGTTGAAAGTTACAAATGCCACATTGGCAAAAATCCCCTTTGATTTGGAATATTGGTCAAAGATAGCAAAAGAATCTTATCCTAACGGCCTTCCAAAGCCTTATAGTGATGATCCAACACAGTGGCTTTTTCATGGCCACCCTTGTGCTTCTGTTACGTGGAGTGAAGAATCTAAAGTCACCGAAATTGGAGAAATACGCCAAAATGATACTGTATTACAAGTTGCTGTAGCTCGCTTATTAGGTTATCGCTGGCCAGCAGAGTTGGACGCGGATATGGAACTTGCACCTGAAATGCGAGAAGTCATTGCCACAAATAACGTATTTGATAGCTTAGTCGATGATGACGGCATTGTTTGTATTCCAGCCATCCGTGGAGAAAAGCCAGCGGTTGATAGGTTAGAAGCAATATTACACGCCGCATATGGTGAACAGTGGTCTGCTACTGTATTAAACAATTTATTAAAGTCAGTTAAGTCTCGCGACTTAAACCTATGGCTACGTGATAAATTCTTTGAACAACATTCAAAGTTATTTCAACATCGCCCGTTTATTTGGCAAATTTGGGATGGTTTACCTGATGGCTTTTCAGCATTAGTGAATTATCACACGCTAGATTACAAGGGCTTAGAACGTTTAATTTATACCTACCTAGATGATTGGATCAGCACTCAAATTCAACTAGAAAAAGATGATAATGATGGTGCTGAACTTCGACTAACCGCAGCACGAAACTTAAGAGTGCAACTAGAAGCAATTCTTTTAGGTGAAAAGGGGCTAGACATCTTCGTACGCTGGAAATCATTAGCTGAACAACCTATCGGCTGGAACCCTGATTTAAATGATGGTGTACGCTTAAACATTCGCCCATTTATGCAAGCTAAAGACATCAGTAAAAAAGGCGCAGGCATACTACGCACTAAACCAAGCATCCTTTGGAAAAAAGACCGAGGCACTGACGTAGCTTCAGCCCCATGGTTTGACCTTGGCCTAGAATACGGCGGTAAACAAGGCGATCGAATAAATGATCATCACCTAACACTCGCCGAGAAAAAGTCTGCAAGGAGCGCTAATTAAGTGTTTATTAATGAGATTCAACTTAAAAACTTCCGAGGCTTAGATAATATTGAGCTTAACTTTGACGAACATATAAACTTGCTCGTTGGCATTAATGGTGTCGGAAAATCTTCTGTGCTTGAAGCAATGGGGATTCTTTTTTCTACTTTCACTAACCGTATTAAAGGGAATTACAAGAACACTCGATATTTCATTAATGATGATATAAAAAACGACCGAGATAATTTAAGCGCTAACATTCAATTAAGCTTTCAAGGTCAATCAATCAAATGGTCATTGAATCGATTTAAAAAAGATGAATTTCCTGGTAGGAGCCAGAGCTCAGATTTTAAAAGCCTAAATAAAATAATCAAACCTCTTTCATTAAAGCTGCTTGATGAACAGCAAAAAGGTAACCTTTTAACAAGTGCTCCCCTTGTTGCATATTATGGCGTTAACCGTGTATTTAAAGGAAAAAGCAATAAGGAGTTCTCTACAACAAAAATCAATTACAGCCAATTGGATGCATACGATAGATCACTATCAATTGGTGGGGTAACTTTTCAAGAGCTGAACAATTGGTTTGGTTATCGACAAAAATTTTTAGACTCGCGCTCATTCACGCATTCTAGTAGCACTGACAGTCAACTAAGATCTGTTGAAAATGCAATTACCACATTTTTACCCGAATTTAGCAACCTAAGTTATGACGTAAAAAATAATGAACTTTTTATATGCAAACAAAATGAAGAATTAAAGTTAAAACAGCTATCTGATGGTGAACTTTCATTAATTGCTCTAATTGCTGATATAGCTCGTAGATTGGCTATTGCAAACCCAGCACTAGATAATCCTCTCCAAGGCGACGCAATCATTTTAATTGATGAAATCGATCTTCATTTACATCCTGGCTGGCAGCGTAAACTTATTGCTAATTTCCAACGTACTTTTCCAAATACTCAATTTATCTTCTCAACCCATAGCCCGCAAATGATAGGTCATGTTGAACCAAATCAAATGTGGCTCTTTAAGCGAGTAAATAAAGAAGTTGTTGCCTATAGACCTGAAAAATCATTGGGTATGGATAGCAATAGTATTTTACTACAGCATTTAGATGTGGACGAGCGAGAGCCTGACACTAAAAATGAGTTGAATAAGTTATTTATACATATCGAGGAAAATGAATTAAAGCAAGCTGAGACTTTAATTAATGAGCTGATTAATAAATGTGGCAATATTGATGAGTTACGTCGTGCTAAAGCAATTATCAAGCGTAAAAAGCTAATGGGGCTTTAAGGATGAAGCAAATAATTAAGAACAAAGAGCCACAGGAAGTTATTGACTGGAAAGCTTTAGCTAATGACGATTGGCAACCAAGTTATGATGAATTATCAGGGGCAGAAAAGCGCGCTATGCGTCAAAGTTTACTGGATGAACAAGGACAGATTTGTTGCTACTGTAATCAGGACATTAGTGATGATGACTTTCATATTGAGCACTTTAGACCTCAAGAAACCTTTGAGCTTTTAGAGTTAGTCTATAACAATCTACATGCATCTTGCCTTAAGAATAAGAAACCTGGTACACCTAGCCATTGTGGTGACGCTAAGGCTAATTGGTTCGACAATACGTTAACGCTATCACCATTGAATAACAATGAAACTAGTTTTAAATATCTTCATGATGGTGGTATTGAGGCGGCAAATCAAAATTCAGATGAGATGGTTACTCGACTTAATTTAAAAGATGAGTCGCTAAAGGCAAAACGAAAAGCGGAAATTTCTGGCATTCTCGATGAAGATACTATTGAAACTGCCACCGATAGAGATTTAATAAATATGTATCGTGAATATAGCCAAAAAGTTGATGATAAATACCAACCATTTATTGTTGCAATTCAGCAGCAGATTAAACAATTAATTCCCGCTAGATTACACAATCAATTGTGATTTAAAACAAGGAAGTTGTTATGGAATTATGGAAACAGATTAAATGATTAAGTCAGTAGAAAATTATGCCATTTCAGCACTTTTTAGTGTCGATGAGAAAGTTATTTATACCATTCCCCGTTATCAGCGTGAGTACACTTGGGGGAAGTCTCAATGGGATACTTTATTTGACGATTTATTAGAGAATGATCCTAGTTATTTCTTGGGATCAATCATTTGCATTAACCAAAGTAATGATGCACTTAAAATACAACCTTTAGAGCTGGTGGACGGTCAACAGCGTATGACCACAATATCATTACTAATGGCTGCCATATATAAGAGTTATTCAGGGCTTGAAATCGAGTTAGACGAAGAAGAAATTGTCGCAAAGTTGAACCTAAAACATAAATTAGCTTTAAAGGGTAAAAATATTCAATCGAGGTTAGTTCCTCAAGTTCAAAACAGTAATCAACAGGATTATTATTGGGTACTTAAAGAGGTGGGTGCATTTAAAGAAGCCGATTACCCATCGCATGCTGGCAACCGACGAATAGTACGAGCCTTTAGAAATTTTTGTGGTCGTATTGAGGATTATTTAACACAAGTAAGCGATCCAATTGTTGCTCTTACTGAGCTTATTGAAAAAGTAAATACTGCAACTTTAGTTAAAATTGAAGTGGCGAGTCATTCAGATGCATATACGCTTTTTGAATCATTAAACAATCGCGGAGTACCTTTAACGGCAGTAGACCTCATTAAGAATAAATTATTAGCAAAACTTGAAAGCGAAGATGAAGGTCGAATTGATACACATTTTAATAATTGGTTAAAAGTGCTTGGTTTTCTTGGTGATGACTATAGCGTGCAAGAACGTTATTTTAGGCAGTACTACAATGCGTTTAAACCAAAATTAAAAGAGATTATTAATGTTCCTGTAGCGACTAAATCTAATTTAATTCATGTATATGAAAAGCTAATTACAAATGATGCTGAGAAGTTTTTGTCTAAGATGATTAAGCATTCAGGACTATACTCTCAAATTATTTGTCGTCAGGCAGTGCCAGAGCAGCCTAAGTTAACATATTTACTTAAAGACCTTGAAAGAGTACAGGGAGTTCCATCTTATTTATTGTTGATGTTGTTATTTGCTAAAAAAGAAGCTTTAGAGATTTCTTATGAACATTTAGAGAGAATAACAAAGTTATTAATTTCATTTTTTGTTCGAAGAAATACTACTGACAAACCTGCAACACGGGATTTGACGCGTATTTTTATGGAGCTTTCAGTGAAAGTACCTTCTTTGCGCGGTGATGTTATTTTTGACGAAGTATGTGAAAAATTAGTTAGCGTTAGTGCTGATGATAAGACCTTTATAAAGAACTTATCAGGTAATCTATATGAAGATAACAAGTCTGTTTGTCGTTATGTATTGTGTGCACTCGAACAAAGCCGTATGACAAGGGAAACCGAACGAGATTTATGGGTTTTAAAAGGTAAGCAATATATTTGGACGATTGAACATGTATTTCCACAAGGTGAAAACATTCCAACATCATGGGTTAACATGATGGCTAATGGTAATGAAGAGCTTGCTAAGGAATATAGAGAAACACATGTTCACAAATTAGGTAACCTTACTATTTCTGGTTACAACAGCGCACTAGGTACAAAGAACTTTATTGAAAAGCGTGATCGAACAGACCAGAAAGGACTTAACGTAGGATATAATAACGGTTTATATTTAAATCAAAAGTTAATTAATTCTGATAATTGGTCTATTGAGCAGATAGATGAACGAACACAAGAATTAGTAAACCAAATACTAGATTTATATCAGCTCCCTTTTGTCAGAGAAAATAATTAATGCAATTAATTGATTACCTAGCTTCGCAGTTGCGAAGCTCAGCAAACTATAACTCTGCTGTGCAAATAGCACCCGCGGCTATTTTGTGGACTGATAGTGAACGTCAATGGCAGCCTGCTATGCCTTCGATTAAACAGTACTTACCTGAGTTAGTTGAGCTAGGTGAATATAATCCAGATGAAAGAACAGGCCCCGCTATTTGGATTAAATGTGCTATTGCAGGTGTATTAGAAGAACTTGAATTGCCAGATGGTAAAACGCCAATTATTTATTTACCTGGTGTTGGACGTAAAGAATTGCGGGCAATCGAGTTATGTCCTGATGAACTCAGGCCATTGGCAGAATTGCAATATCGTGGCTGTTGGTGGTCCTATAACTCAACCGGTAGAGATTGGTCTGTAGGTTCTTTTTTAACAAATCCAAAAGTTGGCTTAGAGCTTGATGTTGCTAAAGATAAAAAAACTCAATCTGCTATTTTGAAAATACTACCAGATTTATTAGAAACGCCAGTAGTCTCCCTAAAAGGAAAGAAATTAGAAGCTCAAGATTTCATCAATATTGTCATGGATGATCCAGCTAAAGATATCTTAGGCTGGCTAAATAATCCAGTTGATAAGCAAGCGTTGTGGAAAGACACTAAATGGCCTATTTTCAAACAGATCTGTTTAGATAACTTTGCTTTTGATCCTGAAAAGACAACTATTGAATCAGTGCTATTTAATTTATGTGAATCAAAAGGCGAATGGCAAGCCGTATGGCAACGGTTTGAAGACACTGCACACAACCTCCCATTGTTAGTGGAAAAGTTAAAGACAATTCAGCCTTACGGGTTAGCGTTTGATGCTAGTCACTTTTTATCTGAAAACGAAAAAGATGAAAATGGCATTGCCGATCAATTAAAAGCTTGTTTGTCAGAAGACGATAGCATTTTAAAAAAACGTATCACAGGCCTATTTGAACAAGAAGTAATTAGGAAAACCTGGTTATGGTACGCACTAGATTTATCTCCCTGGTTAACGATTGTTGAGCAGTTAGCGCAAGTAGCTGAACACACAAATATTGCATTTACAGGCCCCTCTGTTGAAGCAATGGCTAATACTTATAAAGAACGGTTTTGGCAAGCAGATGCAGCCGCTATAAGCGCTATGGCAGCAGCCAAAGATATAAACCAACAACAAGTTGTGGCAGATATTTTAGCTGTAATTTATACCCCATGGTTAGAGCAAGTAACATTAAACTTTCAGAACTTAATACGAACAGAAGGCTACCCTGGTAAACCTGACGAAGTTAATGAGAAAGCTGCGCAATATCATGTTGGTAGCCAGGTTATTTTCTTTGTTGACGGTTTACGTTTTGATACAGCTAAAACATTACAACAAAAGTTAGATAAGCTTTCAGCTAATACCATGTTAAAAACAAATTGGTGTGCCCTACCCTCTTTAACTGCTACCGCTAAAGCGGCAGTAACACCTATAGCAGATCTGCTTTCAGGTGCACAAGAAAATGATAATTTCACTCCCATGGTAACCGCATCAGGTTCTGAATTTAGTGCTTATCACTTGAAAAAGTCATTAAATGCTCGAGGTTGGCAATATTTGGATGGCTTAGAGACTGGCGAAGCTACGGGTAACGCCTGGGTGCAAACTGGCGATTTGGACAACATGGGGCATAAGCAACAAATGAGAATGCCACTTGGTATAGATACAATTCTAGACGATGTTGTGGCACGTATTGACGGCTTATTAAATGCTGGGTGGAAGAACATTCGCATTGTGACTGATCACGGTTGGTTGTGGGTACCAAACAAATTAGCTGAAGCCAGCATTTCCAAAAATATGGTAAAAAAGCGTTTAGCTCGTTGTGCAATATTAAAAGATAATGTTGATACTTCTGAGCTAAAAGTACCGTGGCATTGGAATGAAAATGTATCTGTAGCGATGGCTCCTGGTATATCCGGTTATGTTGCGGGTGATTACTACAACCATGGTGGTTTAAGCTTACAAGAGTGTTTAACACCTGTATTAAACATTCAGAACAGCAACTAATGAATATCTCATTTATTGATTCTTTAACTTAATCGTCGCTTCAATCTCTTGGATGTATGAATCAAAGAGATGAAGCACCTTAAGTAGGAAGCCATTTTTAAATAACACTTCATTATTATCTTTAACTAATAATTCTGGATATAAAGTCATAAGCTCTATAATTTTAGGGAGTTTTTGTCCATCACTTGTTACGTATCTAGCATCATTATGTGCGCAGGCATTTCTTAACTCAACAATATTTTTTAACTTAGAAAAAGCTTGTGAGTCACTTAAGCCAACAACTTTTCTTATAAATAAATGAGCTCGAGTTAAACCACTTCCTTTAAAATCAGATAAAGAAACATTAGCTTTCTCTTTTTTGGCAAAATTCACACAGAACTTATCAATTTCATGTTCATAGGTACCAAATAAAGTTAAAAATGAGGAGCGCCTCTGTAGGCTAGGAAAATACAAAGAAAATATATCATCAAGAACAACTTCCCCATTATCTAACCCCATGTAGTGCTCTACATATTGATAAATATTCTCTTCAGCACAGATCTCAATTTCAGTTACTTGAGGCCCCGTTGCTTCAAACGCTTGAATGCTATTAGATATCGTTTCTTCAGCATTCTCTATAAAACTTCGCATAAGGTTATAAGTAAAGTTAAAGCTTTCAATAGGACGATCCTCAGGTATAGCTAACTGACTAAAATCTAACGTCATAAGTCCTCTTTTATTAAAAAATAGAATTGTTAATAATTTGTGTTGCTTCTACTTTTGATGACTCTTCTTGTTTTATAGATGTTAATTCACTCGAGTACTCACCACGAAGATAAAGCAAAATTACCGTGTTATCTGACACAACATTTAGCATCTGACAAACTTCATCCATGTCATCCTCATTCATAGAACGCTTGAAGACATCCATTTGGCGAGAAAGGTTATAAGAACTAAAAACAGTAGCCATAACTTGTTTGTCTTGCGTTGATTCACCACCACCTGGATTTACAATATTATTAAACTCAATAGGTTGTTTTTGGTTGATTAATGAAGTGAACTTAATCGCCCTATTCTTAGCACAACTCGGCGTATGATCGTCAAAAGTAATACCGTTTACCCATTGTGCTTTTATCCAGTTTTGATGTTCACCTTTTAATGCTCTACCTTGTTTACGGCGAGGCCCATCATCTTTAAGAAATTCAGCTCTAATTAGGTTAATTGCTTCAAGCAGTATCTGGTTACTCGTATATTGTCTGTAATCAAACTCAGGGTAGGTTAACTTTCCTGGTACTGCTATAAAGCTATCTGTGAAGTATGTATGACTATCGTTTTTTTTTCTTGAAACTTTATATTCAACTTGTGGAGCGATATTGGTGCCTCGGTCAAAGCCCCTTACCTCATACTTTATACAGATATCTTCGAATAGTTGTTGAAGACCATCAAAATTATTTGAAACTGCATGTTTTTCTAAATGATTAAGTAAATCACTATAAGCATTTATAGCATCTAGGTTTGTATAATGCTTGGCACTTCTATTGTTATGATAACCACACGCCCTACCAATATTGGCTTGAACAATCGCAGCAATATTCGCGATAGAGCTATCCCATGAGTTAATTAAAGTCGATTTCATTTCATGGCCAAAATTAATACCCGCTCTAAAACCTGCAACTGTTATCGCGATTAACTTATCATCAAACATAGCGGCGGTTTGGTACTCTCGCTTAAAGTCATCAATACTTACTAACTCTGAATCTTCAACCCCCACCAGCTTTTGCCCGATAATCATTATCTGCTCATCTAAAATACCATTTTCTAATAATATTTTTTTGGCGATTTTCGCTTGACTGCTTGGCACTCGAATTAAAGACCAACCAACCTGATCATACTCTTTAAACTGACGTATAAATCGTTTTCTTAATAAGGAGTCATCACAAAAATTACGCTGCTCTTCAGTCAATTTAATGATTTGGTTTTGCCTGTGCATTTCTCTAATACCATGATATTCATCACTCGTTTTATGAAATACAAGGCTAGTTTTAAAGTTATGTCGGAGTATCGAGTCAGACCCTGCTGAATAGAGAGCACTGAAAGGCGTTGCTGATATAAAAGCAACCTTACATTCGGTATTTTCTTTTTCTAAATATTCAAATATTTTTGAATATCGCACAGCCTCAGATCCAGCGCCATAATGACATTCATCAATGATAATTAGTTTTGGTTTTTGATATTTAAACTGGCTAGCCAAGGCTGATTCATAATTAGTGAAGTTACTTACGACCACATTATGACAGGGGGATAAATCTTGATTAGCTTGTTCAAATAATGATAAATCTGACATTGTCACTAGATAGAAAGTATCTTTTAGTTTTTTACGATTACATATATCCGCATCATTCATTTGCAGCCTTTGTATACCAGATAAAGCAAGCGCTATACCTGATTTACCTGACTGCATTTCAGCAGCAATGACAACAGCTCGACTGCCGCTGTCAAAGTTTGAAAAAGCAGTTTGAGCAGCACGCCTTTGATGATCAAACGTGCTTTGGCGTATAATTTCTTTAATGCTATCACGATGCTGATTTGCAGAGTTAATCATCTATCTTTACTTCTCAGAAAATTGTGACTCATCACTTAAATTACCTGTCTTTTCAGGCAACTTATTATGTTCTTTTTTCTGAATACTTCTACCACTATCATATTCACCACGCTTATAGAGAACGAACATTGTATCGTCATGCGGGATATTGAAATGTTCACACATATCCCAAACATCTTGCTCAGTCATGATTTTTTTGTCGACCTCACGACGTGAAATATTATAAATACTAAATACCGTTGCAGTAATGAGTTTATTCTCTGATAACTCACCTGCACCCGGTGCGACCACACGATTAAATTCAACATACTCATCGTTATCAAGCATGTTTGTCAGCATTAATGTTCTTTCTTTTTGAGGGCCATCAGCACCTGCTTTTTCTGGGTTATCATAACTATCACCATTTACCCATTGAGCTTTGACCCAATTCTTCTTATTACCCCTCATTGCGCGATTACCTAAAGCTGTAGGAGCACCCTTTTTTGTAAACTCTCCTCTTAAGATATTAATCGCTGACAGCATGTTTTTATCAGTTGTGAAAATATTAAAGTCAAAATCTGGGTTTAATAACTTTGCGGGTACAGCAACATAACCTTCTGTTGCGTATGTTTCGACATCACCGATTGGTCTACGTTTTTTATATTTAATCGTCAGGCCGACGTCTAATCCATTTACATGGTATTCCTGACATATGTCCTCAAAGAACTCTTTTAGCCCATCAAAATCAGATGCTGCGTGTTCAGAGCAAGTTCTTTCAAGATAATTTAAGATCGCACCATAAGCTTCAGCTGCATTGCCATTTGTAAAATGCATAGAAGTGTTATTCCCGTGATAGCCACATGCTCGCCCTACATTCGCTTGTACTACTGCTGCGACACTTGCAACAGTGCTATCCCAGGTAGAAATCAAATTGTTTTTCATCAAATGACCGAAGTTGATACCCGCTCGACATCCTGCCACAGTGATTGCAACTAGTTTATCTCCGAACAATTCAGCATCTTCAAAATCTTTTTTGAATCGTTCTATTGTTGAAAGTTCATCCTCTGGAACACCAGATAAAGAGTTTCCTAATATGAAAATATTATGCTCATCTATGCCTTGAGATATAAAATATTGTTTTGCATCCATGGCATTACCAGCAGGCACCCTTACTAAAGACCATCCCATGCCCTCATGCTGCTTAAACTGATCCATAAATTTATTACGTTGTTCTGAGTCAACTAAAAAATTTCTAGCATCATAATCTAAATTTATTAATCGATCATTTTTAAGCATTTCTCTAACGCCGTAATACTCATTACTTGTTTTATGAAATACTAATCGAGTGCTGAAATCACGACGCAAAATAGAGTCTTTCAAGGCATTGTTCGCAGCTTGTTTAGACTCCTGGAGTAATAGTTCGTTATGCTCATCTTCAGCCTCGATACTAAGCGCCATTGCCTCTTCATAATCAGTTTCAGCGCCATACAAAGCACCAAATGGGGTAGCTGAAATAAATGCTATTTTACAGGTGTCATTTTCTTGCTCTAGGTAATCAAAAACACCGCTATATCTAATACCCGTAATGTTTGATCCATAGTGACATTCGTCAATGATAATTAACTTAGGCGGGTTACCTTTAAAATCAGCTTCTAAAGCTTTTTCAAAATTTACAAAGTTGCTGACCACAACATTTTTAGCCAGCTTTAGGTCATCTTCAGCTTGGTCACGTAAAGCAGTATCAGGCATAGTAACAAGATAAAGAGTGTCTTTAAGCTGTCTACGATCACAAATATCAACATCAGATAAGTTGAGTCTTTGTAAACAACACAATGCGAGAGCGATACCAGACTTACCTGCTTGCATCTCTGCCGCAGTTACTACAGCCCTTACATCATTATTAAATGCAGAATAAGTTTTTTGTGCTGCATTTACTTGATGAGAGTGCAATGTGTTTCCATTGAGTATTTCATTGACGAGTATGCGATGTTTTTGTGCGTTATTCACTTTAATCCCTTAAAAAATTGTTTCATATGACGCTAATTTTATTAAAAGTATCACATTACTAGTTGTTATTTATACAAAAAATCGTTCCATCATAATTCAATATTAAATCTTAGAGTAAATTAATAACAACCACCAATTACCAATAAATTTATAGCCATTGACGCATTAATATTATTAAGGGCTACAATTACACTCCTTACACAAGAAGAAACAATTTCAGCCAAATTTTTAGCCTCTAGCATCTAAACGAACCTGCAACCAGCCTTGAACTTCCTCTTCGACCCAAGCTACTGCCCTAGGTCCAAGTTGAATGGGCTTTGGAAAGATACCCTTGGCCATATAGGCATAGATTGAGGACCTTGATAGCCCTGTTGTGTTGATTACGTCTTTCAATTTGATTACTCGCATTTTGATGTCCTTGTATTAGCTCATCAAATGGCATGGCCGTAACTTTTTACTTTTTATTGCTTTTAATTCTAAATAATCTCAGACCTACATCATCTCTGTGCACTTACTTACCACCAGCCTCAAGGAGAGCACCATGCACAGTAAATCAACCTTCATCTATCACTCACATCAAGAAGTTTTAGATGCCGCTATAGACATCGTTCAGGAACGATTCAAACGCGCTGCTATTTTCACCAACGTTGATGACACCAAACTATTTCTGACATGCAAAATGGCAAATTACCCGAGAGAAGTTTTTGCTGTTTTACTGTTAGATTCACAACATCAACTATTAGAGTACAAAGAGCTATTCTTCGGGACCATAGATAGCGCTTCTGTTTATCCAAGAGAAATAGCCAAGGCAGCATTAGACTCAGGTGCCGCTGCGGTTATATTGGCCCACAATCACCCTTCAGGGATAACTGAACCCTCTCAAGCAGATATCGCTATTACAGAGAAAATACGAAAAGCATTAGATTTGATCGATATTCGAACCCTTGATCACATTATTGTGGGTGAGAGCCCTACATCATTAGCAGAAAGAGGATACCTGTAGAAGCATCCAAGGGAGCATTAGCTCCCTTGGATTTAATACTTTTTCAAACCTACATTATTATAAAAAAAAGCTAAGAACGACTACATCCGAAACTCCGCTTACCTGTGCCATAAACCTTGGTATCATTTTTAGCAAAGTAACTTAATCGATAAAACAAGCTTGCCTCTTGCTCTTTTTTGTCTTCTGAGTTTTTATCCAGATAGTAAGTACCGTTTTTTGAGAAGTGAAGTGAACCAAACCATCAATCACTAATCCAGGAGAACCTAAAGCACTACACCAAGCTTTCTTAATACGTGCCGCCATATCCCCCTCTTCTCTGTCAAAGTCCCCTAATATTCCATAGGAATCTTTATTGACCATAATCACACAGTGAAAATGATCATTCCCGGATGTGTCACACTCCCTTATCCACGCATAGCGTAAGTTATTCGGATACACCCTTTTCTTTTCTTTTCTTTTTTAGTTTTAACTTCCTTGGCTTTCAATTGAGCCTTAAGAGACTCAAAAAACTTGGTTATCACTTTATCACTTCTATCAAGATGGCCTTTTGGAAACCTTAGGTCAAACCTGAATGCCGCAATACGGTTTGAGGTAGTAACACTATTACCAATCAGTTCTTTTAGGTTTTTTAGTTACAGCTTAATTCATTGTTTGAGTGGGAATTGAGAATTGAATCATTAGATCGTTGTAAGTGTTTATCATTTAGCTTCTCTTATCATGTT
>Ga0105359_10001118_pt1 | contig 22527 bp, 23 predicted proteins | sample GOMGulsemesocosm_6_FD_83659 | JGI IMG/M metagenome (GOLD analysis project Ga0105359, IMG submission 83659) | Methane-oxidizing microbial communities from mesocosms in the Gulf of Mexico - GOM8C Gulf of Mexico | ecosystem: Environmental > Aquatic > Marine > Cold seeps | place: Gulf of Mexico...
ATATCAGCTTCAGTTACCCCAAGACTTAGTGCTGACTTGGTTAGAGATTTAATAATCATAAGCGCCTGATTGCACGTCGCAGGAGCATATAAGTTACCGTATTTATTCACTTGCTCGGTCAATGCAAGGTGCAACTGTTGAACGTCGATGGTTTTCAACTCTCTTAGGGTTATATTGCCCAGTTTTGGCGCAATCATAATGTCATAGCGATACTTATCATCTTTCCATGTCTTTTTACGCTTCTTGATACTCGGTAGGTAATGCTCAGTGAAAAAAGCATTAACCGTTAAGCGAGTTGGGCAATCACGTTCAACTTTTGGGTTAACACCCTCACCTAAGGTTACACGATACTTTTGCGCAACCTGACGAGCACTTGTAACGTTAATATCACCAAAGCGACCTAAGCTAATGCTTTGCTTTTTTGCATTAAACGTATAACGGAATAGAAAGCGTTTATTACCTGTTTTGCCCACCAAACACTTGAGACCTTGAACCAACATATCTGATACTTCTAACTCAGTAGATTTTGACGCTCTATCATTAGCAGGAAGTGCTTTGATAGCCTTATCAGTAAATTTGAATTTCTTAATCATATTAAGTTTCCTAGCTATTTAACTATTCTCTTAATATCTGTTTGTTTGCTTAGTTATTACGGCTAAGTAATAATTTTACATTGAGTAAAGTGGTACCAAAAAAGTGATATTTAGGTACCTATTTCCCTAACAAGTTATTAGTTCAAATTCGGACTGTAATTTTAAAGGAGAATGACTATGAGAATTTTAGTCACATCAATTAAAGGGGGCGTAGGGAAGAGTTCAATTGCATCTTGTCTTGCGGCTTATTTAGATTCGCTTTATGTCACCAATGATTTAATTAACGGTAACAATGATGATGAAAATCAGATAGAGCCAAAACGTAAGCGTATTCCATTAGCATATTCTCGTGCCCGAGATATTGTTTATGATTTTGGTGCTATGTACTCAGAGCTTGATAGCAAAATTGCCCACGCGGCTGACTTATGTGATGTTTTCGTTATCCCAACATTAACGGACGTTCGTAGCTTAAAAGGTGCTATTCAAACCTACGAGTTACTGAAAGTTAAAGAAACGCCAATCGTTATCATCATTAATAACTTTACTAGCGAGAAAAAATTTAATTCGGCTCAAGAATACTTGCTTAAGCCACTAGGTAAGGTACCCATTCTGGCAATTCGCAAGACCACCCTGTTTGAGAGATTTGCTGAGCATGGTAAAGCGTGGCTCGCTAACATCCACAATGAGCACGGGGAGTGGCAATTATCAAATTCTAAGAAGGCTCATGATAAGGTTTACGATGCGATTGTGCGTATAGGGAGATCATAATATGCAGACCCTACAAGAGCTAGAAGCCGCTATTGGCGGTAGACCTTCATTACCTAGTAAAAAGTGCCGCATGAGCTTTTATTTGAATGTTGATGGGGCTGAAAAGCTAAAAGCCTATGCTATTGAAAATGAAACGACGGTGAGCACCATAGTTCGTGAATTACTAAAGCCTTTAGTAAATGGACTATAACTAAAAACGAGATAACCTATGGGGTTATCTCGTTTTATTAAGCTAAAGTATTAACGCTAATCAATATTAGTAAGGTAATTATCAATCGCCTTGCAAAACCAATCACTGCCATATTCATAATCATTGCCATATTTATTATAAAAATCGAGCATTAGCCTCCCAATTATGAAAGGGATCTCATCAGGCTGTAATTTATTTAAAGCACAATATTTCTCTACGGCTTTAACAAAACAATCAGCCAACTTTCCATTGGTTACAGACTCTTTCGGTGTCCGATAAGTAATCTTTGTTATTTCCCCCTCAATTAATCCCTCAAAAGATACAGCAAAGAAACCAGAAGAAGAGTTTTTATCAAATTCATCTTCACCACAAAGGTTGAAATCAATATTTGATTCAAAAACAAGATCACAAATATCATTAGCATAATCAACACAGCTAGAGGAAACTGGCTCTGATGGATAAATAATACTCGCCATTTCAATATCCCCATTTATATGGAGAACCGAGAACCCCTCAGGAGCACCACTATATTTTAGGTAATATTGATAGCATTGCAGGGCTGCCAACATAGCACATGATGGTTTATAATGATCATGTAAAACATCTTCCTCAACTTCTTGCTCAACGCAGTATTTACCTGTCTCCAACTGTTTTATATCATCGACTAGATTAGTAGGGACAACTCTGTCCATATTAAGCCAACCAAGTGCAAAGGGGATTGGTGAAAGAAGCTTTTCATTAGGAAATTTAGCCTGCCTAGATGTGATAAATAAGACGTGCTGTAACATATCTACTTGCTCTGGAAATACTAGAGAAATATATTGATAAGCTTGATCATAGGCCTTATTGGAACTGATTAGAGAACTGAATTCTGCTGTACCGTTTATTTCTCCATATGTTGTATAAGTTGAAACTTGTACAGTAAATACCCCTTCTTTAATGACGCAGTTAATATTTACAGGAATATACAAACCTGTAGTACCAGGCTCATAAATTATACCCATTTCATTTTGAAAAAAAGACCTTACCCCATTGTAATGAAGAACGTTAGTATCTTTTGGGCTAAGTCCATGGTTTTGATTCAAGCTCGAAAAGTTAGCTTCCTTATAAGATGCTGATTGATAAACTGAAAAAATAGCTTCCGAATGAGTAACTTCACAACCGTGATCATCTTCAGGTACGTAATGCTGTATTACATAGTCACTTAATAATGACTCCTGTAATAGTTGTCTATCTTCAGGGTAAGCGGCAACGACAAAATCACATGCATTGATAAGTGCTGATGGTAGCTCTGCTTTTCTATATGCCATGCAAGAAGAGAACTTACTGATCACTGAATCACGAGGGTTTTCTGTAATTGACGCTACTAAGCAAAAGTAATTACCATCATTAAGGAAGCTGGTTACATTAAATGGTGCTAGTATTTCTTCTGGTTGAAAATTATCGTAAAAACCTTTTTTGGATTGCTCAAAAAATCCTTCTGATGGTAAAACATAACCAGTGCCAACTATTTCTTTTTTTGGATGGACACACTCATTGTGCTCATGAAATAAATTATACGACATTTTCTTTTCTCCTAAATGTTATGAATAAATGCCAATGAATAATAATTGAGTAGGATAATTAGTATTTTGGTAGCGAGATTTTCTGAGAAGAAGTTTTTTAGTCGAGGGAAGTTGAATCTTGCTGGTTTGCATAAGAACGACTCATGAAAGAGCCGCCCTTTTTCAAAAGACATTATTCTGATGCGCTGTAAACAGAGCGAAGTGCACTTTTTGGCGCTCTTGTGCGGGGCTCAGCTATAGGGTTAGCATTAGTTATATTAATGAGGCGAACACCTGATTTCGTTTTTTTAATATCAATACCTTGCTCTCTAAGAGGTGGGATCACCTTCGTCAAACGTATACCTAATGCACGTGCTGACGAAGGCCATTTAGTCTGACTAGTTACCTCAAAGTCACAAGATTTATTCATGATACGAAGTAACTCTTCAGCAGTTCCTGACCAGTCTTTGCGTCGCTCCATAACTTTTTTGATAGCAACAGCCATCACATCAGCATCGAGTGCAATATCCATAGCTTCTGCTTGCATGGTTTTAACAGCATTCATGAATGCCCCTTTTGGCCACCCCATTACTTGTTCAGTCGCAGTTCCAACGCGGCAAAAATCAGTTAAACGAGTAGAATCTTCCACTTCTACATCATCAATAATGGTAATAACTTTAGAAACAACGTCGTAAAGTGCACCTAATATTGCAGGCCTGTCACGGTAGAAATTATCCCATAACTTAGTTTCAGGTAAGCGCTGTTTACTACCAATGCTTGGTAGGTGCAGCTGTATACATCGGCTTAATAAGTCAGGAGCTGTTACTAGGTCTGATTCAATACCATTGAGTATCACCATTCGTGTGATCTCAAAAATTATCTCATCTATATCGGTATACAACTTTCTTTTCCTAAAACCCAACCCTGTAGAAAGCTGACAAACGATATTCATCATTTTCTCTGATAGCTTAGATGCATTATCAAGGCGTAAAATCATACAATTAGCGGCGGCTAGCATCAGGTTATCTTTTGACGATGGCGTAACCATTGTCTTTACAGCTGAAGGGTCTAGTAATTCTCCAATAATTCGGGTCGTTGTACTCTTGGCAGAGCCCTGCTCACCATTGATTAACAAAAACGGCTTGCTCGGTAAATCAAAGAAAGCGGAGACTATAGAGGCAATAAGAAGGTACTTAGCATTATCATCTTCTAAGTTTAAATAAGGACTAACTAGTTCATTAAAATCACCATGCCCTGTTGCTAATGGTATTTCAGCCATAGAAGGTGATTGTGTAAAATAGACTTCTGGCTTTGTAGCCACTGACCAGCCATGTTCATCGATTTTAACTATTTGTCCTGCTTCATTAGCAAGGTCTATGTATGATGATTTACTCACATAAGCATTTCTTAAATACGTTTGTATCTTGCTTCCTGTCGTTCTTGCAAGGCTATTTAAATGCTCTTTAGCCTCTTTTAAATTACCAGAAAGAACTGGTACTCCATAAATATCCATATATGTTAACCGGAGCCAGTCATTAAATTCTTGCGAGTCCATTGATATGATTTTTTCTTGTTCTTCAATAAGGATTTTAATAAACGGCATTTTATGCTGATTAACGACTGATTCCGCCATTGCTGTAGTCATCTCAATAAGTTTTACCCATTGTGGAGTATCTTGTTTTTTTCCTTTGCTCATACCTTCTATTTCTCCAGTACTTGTAAAAGTGATTGGTTTGATAGGCCTATATCAACAGATACCGCCAACTCAAATCCTAATAATTGTTGTGATGCGCGTTGCATCACCATTTTTGTTTTCTTTGCTAGTTCTCTTGCATCAACACAAGCACACTCAAATAAAACCGCATCGTGATTGAGTCCTATTGGATAAATACCTTGCTGACTTAGTTCACAAACAACATTGCGCAGTAATAGCGCCCCCGTCCCCTGAATAGGCCAATTGATGATGCTTAATAAAGGTGATTTATTTGTTACCTTGGCTTGCCAGCCATCAGATAAAGCAATGAAGCCATCCGCTAAAGCATCCTCAATAACTAAGTCAGTCCATGACCAATACTCTGTGAAAGTTGCGTGGTGAATGTTATGCAGTTGCTTAACAAGTTTTTGAGGGAGCGAGATTTTCTTAGAGAATGCTATGGATGGTGTAGCCCCGTATTGGAACGCAATAAAAGCAGGTTTAGCTTTTTTAAGTTCAATAGAGGGGTCGCATTGGTTAGCAAACCATAAATAGGGGTCGCCATTGAGATATAAATCTAGTAGTTTTTTATCTTGACTTAATGCCGCAGCAATACCTATTTCTTGACGATGAAAATCAAGGTGGACAAAGCAGCGGTTATCAATAGGTTTAAACCAATTACGCATGCTTGCTTTGATTGATAATGGATATTGATTACTGCTTGTTGAGTTTCTCCCTGTCTTGGCTGCATAAGGTTTTACTGGACTATAGCAACGACCATTAGACGTTACTTTAAGTATTTCGTTTGAATACTTTAAAGCCTCTGTGGACGTTGACTGTTGTATTTGAGCTGAATCAACAGGAAAGCCCAACCCTGAAATCTTATTAATATCTCGGCAATAACCTGCACGTTTAAGTGCTTGTCCTATATTTATTTTTGATTCATGCTTTTGCCATAAAAGAAGTAACCACTGCGCATGCCTTAACGCTAACATTTGTGATTCTGCATGTTGATTAACTTGCTGGTACGGATGTAACCACATACTGCCATCAGGCGCGATGGTATCAATTTGATGCGCCAATACCGATTCATGTAATGGCAGATGAAAACTTGAAATAGCTGCTTTTTTTTCAATCACATTATCAAGTAGACAAAGCTCAATTTTCATATCAATCAGATTGCTTGGGACTGGTAATCCTAATTGATTAAGAGCTTGCTTAGTCCGCGCAAAATCAAAGCACAAAAACAGCTGTTCGCTAGATAATTTTTTCTCTGGCAGCTCAACACCATTATCATCAAGAATAACAAACGATAAAGGAGCATTGGCACTAATGCCAATACTCCATACATTCTGGCTCATCATTTATAAACCGAGTAATTCTTTAATTAACGGGTGCTCTTTATCCGTTATCATACGTTCCCCAAACGCCAACTCAATCATATCTTCAAGTGATAAGCTTGGCCATTTGACTTCTGGATATGGTCGCTGGCTTTTAACAATGCGAAATGCATCATCACTTCGAGTGACTCGTATAAAGTTATCCATACCCTGCTTAACAGCCTCTTGGGCAGAACGTACCCAGCTATTTCTATTATTTCTAGCTGTAGGAGCTGCCGTTGATAATATAAAATTTTCGCCTGAGGCTGTCTGCGCTAACCGCAAATCTCTACGTTTTACGTCAGTGCCTAATTCTTCAGCAATAGCTGTTGCAACCAAGTGCGGTACATAATTTCCATCGGTTAATACATGCGCCGTGAAGACCATACTAGAATCACTATTTACTTTGAAAAAGGATTTAGGAAATGAACTTATTTCTAATTCATCTTTAACTGATTCCGTATCTATGACTGCACCTGACGTACCAAATGCATCTAATGATAATTCTTCTACGTTACTTTCTTCTTTAGTTTTATTAGACATACTATGTCTCCTATTTATTAATTAATTGTGTTTGCTCAAACTTGAGCACTTCTGATAATGGAAATCTCACCAAACGCCCAAATTTCATGTAGGCTGGTAATTTTCCTGGTTCGTAAACCATTGCTTTATCTACCCATGATTGCGACGTTCTAAAACGTGCAGCTAATTCTTTCTTCGTTAAATAACCTCCGACATCCATTTTAATTTCCTCTATAAATAATTGGATTTTCACTCATCACCTGCTGAATTCGTAAGAGATTTTGCTTGAGATTAAATAACTATTAAGAGCAAACGAGATTTTCCGGAAATAGGTTGTTACTAGAGGCAAAAATAAAAATGCCAATTCAAAGGAATATCTGAATTGGCGAAAGAGGTTGGTTATTTGTAGATTTCGACGACGGCTTCTGAGGCTTCCATCAAATCTGATTGGTCGTGATAAATATAGAGGTTGGTCGTTTTGATATCGCTGTGATTCAATAGCTTTTGAGCCATATGTGCATTCTTTTTAGCAACCGCCGTACAAAATATAGCGCGGCAATAGTGGAAGCCAAAATCTTTTATACCTAATAGCTTCATTACTTTATATCGCATTCTGTGAGGCGCTATTATAGGTACGTTACCTAAGACGGGTGATGGAAATAAATAATCATTATGCGTATTTTCAATTAAACGCTTTAATATAATTTGTGCTTGGCTGTTAGCTGGTAAACCAACAGGACGGTCTGACTTGTTTTCTTCAAGCCAAATTAACTTACCCTCATTTTCTATATCACTTACTCGTAAAGATAGTGCTTCCCCGACACGCATTCCGGTATAAATCAATAACAGTAGTAAGTCATAAATAACGTGCTTCCCAATACTGTTATTACATAACTCTATTAATGATTTGACCTGTTCTTTCGTTGGTAGTTTCTTTTGGTGATTATTATTTTCTTTGCGTTTTTTTATCCCCTTCATCGGTGATTTATTTTCATCAATGAAATCTATATCGATAGCTAATGTGAACACACTACTTAATAATGACTGATCACGATTAACCGTACTAGGTTTTACTACCTCAGCTCTTTTATTTAAAAAAGTAGTAACGTCCAAACGCCCAACATGTCCTATTGGGATGCTACCTAAAACGGGAAATGCATGTGTTTCAAGGCGCTGCATACATTCGAGAGCAGTTTTGTTTTGGGCAACATTAATGACATGAGGTTTATAATATTGATAAACAAAGTCTTCAAAACTAATTTGACCTTTAGGGTTATATTGCCCAGTTTGAACGTCACATTTAAATTGAGCTGCTAGCTGTCTTGCTTTGAGGATTGGTATATATGGATAGGTTCCTAATGTTTTATAATAACGTTTGGTTCTCCAGAATACCCTTGCTACAAACGTAGCTGTATTTTCGTACCGTATTAAACGAAGGGCCGGTTCAGTAAAATCGATAACTTCTTGTTGCTTCTTACCTTTTAACTTAATAGAGTTAATAGACGCTTTGGTTAATTGAGTTCTATTTTTCATGCTTACACCTTTATTTTCATTAAAAGGCGAAGATTAACCAGTATTTTATTCTCTTTCTGAATTAGCGATATTTTCTATATGGACAGTCAACTAGACCCTGTTAAGCAGTTAAAAGATTTACTAGAGTTTAACGTGAGTAATGAGCAACTCTATTGGTTCTCAAAGTTATTTAATATTTATCCAGCGTCCTTGAAGCAAATATTGTCTGATAAGCAACAAGAAACAGAGTTAATAAAAAAAGTAAACAAAAAGCCAATCAAGGGAATAACAGAAAACACCAATGTAGATGACCATTTCACGTACCTTTATCCAGATGAATTATTAAAAATAGCAGGAAAGTATCCCGCCAAATATTCAAAAAAAATAATTAAGCACAAATGGAGTGATGTTGATAACAATGTAATACCAAATATAATAAATTATATTGGCGATAGTTATGAATTAATCCAAGCTATTTTTCAAATGCTACCAGTTTGGGAGAGAGATAATAAAAGTGTTCCGTTGAGCTTTATTTTACCTTTTCATAATGACATCGATGTTAGTTCATTTGAAAATCAAGGAGATGGTTGGGAGGTTTTTAATTACAACCTAGAACAAAGTGAAGAATTAATTAAAACATTTAATGGTGAATTATCATTGTTATCAGCACTTCAGTTAAGACAGGAAGATCCCAAACAGACATTCATCCCTTCTTTACTAAAGCAACTCAATGCTAGCAAAGAAAAATCAATATTTTCACGGATAGATGAACGGTACCCAAAAAGCGGTATCAAAGATTTTTGCATCTCCGAAGAATTTATTAATGAAATAATATTTAACTTAGAACAAGATAACAGGCCAAAAAATAAAGAGCCTGAAGCTGTAGATGAAAATACTGTTATTATTCCTAGATTTGCATTTCATAAAAATAGACAACAGCCCAAGCTAAATAGTCTTCAAATTGAAAGTCATTTTGAAACAAGGAAGAAGAAGGTTAATGAAGGAGCAACCTTTACTGAAACAGAAAAAGATATGAGGAGTATGCGTGGAGCAATGAGCTTTCTGCTTACCCATACATCTGGAGTTATAGTCACTTTTAATTTTCCAAATTCCAAGCAAGAAAAATTTACAACTCCAACATTAATATTACCAAAAGCTTGGGATGATATTTTAAAGTCTACAAGATCCACAGCCCATTTCAAGCATAAACAACTACCACTCCTCACAGAGGAGCAAGTTGAAAAATTAGTGAAAAAGTATCAAAATTCAAATAATTTAAGAACCTCTAGAGAGTTTATTAAATTATTACTCGATATGAATATTGTTAAAAAGCAGTTCCCTATCCGAACTTTTCCAAACCCTAAGCAGCCTGATTGCTACCCTCAAAAGAATTAACAGATCAGGACGTGATGGACGTTTGGACGTTTGGACGTTATGTTTGATAAAAATAGAAACAAGGAAGTTAATTAATGCGAATGAAAGGTAAGTTAATCAAATGGAATGCGGATAAAGCATTTGGTTTTATTCAGCCTAATGGCGGCGGTGGTCATGTTTTTATCCATAAAACGGCACTATCTAATCGTAATCGTACACCTCAAGTTAATGATGTCATCACCTTTTCACTAGCAAAAGATAACCAAAATAGATATTGCGCTGGTGATGCAACATTCTCAGGTGAAAAACTAAAAAATAAACAGGCTAAAAATGTGAGTAAGTTCTCAATTTACTTAGCCGTACTATTCCTCGGGTCAATAACTATTGCTTTCTTCTTTAATCATATACCTAAGAATTTACTTTTCGCCTACTTGAGCTTAAGTATTGTTACTTTTCTAGCATATTGGTTTGATAAGTCAAAAGCTCAACGAGGCGCTTGGCGTACTCAAGAAAGTACATTACACATGTTTTCATTGTTAGGTGGTTGGCCTGGGGCAGCTATAGCCCAGCAAGTACTAAGACACAAATCACAGAAGCGAGAGTTTAGAACAAGCTTTTGGTTTACCGTAGTCATTAACTGTTCAGCACTTGGTTGGTTAATGTCTGCTGGCGGTGTTAGGTGGCTAGCCTTACTCCAATAGTTAATATAAATATAGCTAAGGTAAACAATACCACCCCATGAAAACAAACAAAATCAGTAAGATACATCCATCCAGAGTAAATGTATTATACATTTACTGCGCATCCGCTATTTTGATACCTATTGGGTCAATAACTAAGTTGCTTAAATAGCCTCTTAATTATTATTTTAGGAAAAGTTATGAATATTTCACATAGCCCAACATTACCCTCGTTAAGTGTCTTTAATAAATTAATCTTAGACAGCCTTGGTTTGTGGGGGGGAGAGATTGTAGATGTTAAGTTTGATGTTGCAGCAACAGAAGAACAACGTAAGAAGGTTTTGAATAAAGCATTCGAAGAACACCGAAATAGTGATGGTACATTCGGTCCGACGTCTTCTGTCCTTAAGACCATGGAAGATAACGCACCGCAAGGTGATGTCCTTCAGCGTAAAGCTAGGACAATTCGAGACATAGTTCAGCATTTTTCCAAGGAAGATTTTCGTAATAGCCATGAGCTTGATGAATTAGATCCCTATATAGAAGGAGTGATTAAAGAGAAGTTTACTTCCCCTCCATTAAGTAATTTCATAATAAATACAAGAACTTTACTAATTGAACATTATAAAGAATTTGTTAGGGAGTTCAGTCCAAAAGAATATAATACACTAGATAGTTATCAATTCTTTTTAACCAACATTGCCACATCCGTAATATGTAAGTCATTATTATCTACCTTGTTTAACTCCCATTCGTCTGCGGCATTAAAAGCTGAAGCTATTTCTTTTGACAGTAAAGAAGATGGGGAATTCTGGCCTCTTAAGGCATATTTTGAGGGTTTACTTAAAAAATCAAAATTATCAGCTTATAAACTACATCAATTCCATGAGATAAAACTAAATAATCAAGGTAAAAAGACAGTAGATATATGGTCGATGCTAAGTCCATCGACACTTACAAATACAAAATCTAAGCAAGCCGTTGAACGATTCAACCGAAAGAATAAGATGAGCTGGGATATTGTTTGGAAACAGATATCACCACTTGTTTCTCCTTTATCAACTGAAGAAAATACCGTTATGCTAAATAGCTTCTCTGCCTATTGGATCCATAATATTGCCATTAGCTTAGAATCCTCTCTACAAGATAAAGCCTTATTTGAATGCGCTTTATCTGACATATATAAAAGCATCGAAGACTCTAAAGAAAAGTCCTTAGTAGATAGTGAAACTATTTGTTTGCAACCTCTGACCGACCTTTACGATGAAGCAGAAAGTGCTGAATATGAGGATCGTTCCTTACCTGTAATAACGCCTTATCTAAAAGAGGAAATAGAGAAATACAGAGCATGGCTGGCTAATAGTAGTTTTTTCGAAAGAAATTTATTACCTAATGAGTTCATCAATTTTTGGAATCTAAACTCTGAAGAGGATTTCAATTTAAAGAGACAACAAGCTTTGATAGAAGAGATTTACTCAACTTCTAATTTAGATTGGATTAAACATTGGTGCGACGCTAGACGTTTTATTCTAAAGGGAGATATGGATAAAGCATTGCAGAGCTATAAATCATCTTTCGCAAGTGCAAAATACAGATCTGGGCGATACTTTATATTTCTATACTTCGATATTTGTGCTTTTTGTAAAATAAGGTATCAGTATTTTTCAGCGAGAAAAGAAGTAGACATTTTCGACCGTTTTTACGAAGTCCTAGGCGATGGAGCTTCAAAATATGCTGGCTTGCTTGGCTTTACTCCTAAATCAAAAAGAAACCCAAAAACTTTACTCCCAGACTCCGACCTCAAACTAAAAAATGGGATCATTGTGCATATGATCGACATGACAGTAAATAAAATACAAAAAATTCAATCGAATGCAGGAGAAAATATATGAAAAGTAATACCTGTTTCGGGAAGGTGTCCGGTACACCACTTACTGAGTTTTTTTTTGAACATGAAGCTTTGGATGCCGCTGAATACTCAAAATTCGCACATGGAAATGAATTGCTACCCTACTGTTGTGGTAGATGTGATAAATGGCATTTGTCACCGAAAAATAGACAGACACCTACTAAAACATGTGGATTATGTACTGCGGCTGATGGTAGTAATAAGGAGTCATACAAAACAAAGGGGGATGCTAAAACACGAGCTAAAATTATCCGTAATGAGCGAGGAATTAGCTTGATAGTTTATCAATGTAAACATGATAACGGTTGGCATCTTACTAAGGGGTAGTTCAATATAAAATACTGATAAAGATAGGTTGTTAAAACTCAGGTTTTAACAACCTATCTTTATTATGATTTCTTTTGATAATTATTCTTCGAATCCATCAAAGCTAGGTACCAAATGCATATTTTCAACTTTGTATAGAGTCAATCTATTTTTAAGTTTTAAACGGTAATAATGATTTTCAGGAAGAGAGTCTTTGGAGCAATCCACGTATAATTTCTGTAGAAAATAACCTACAGATGATGCTCTAATTGATTTTCTTAAAACTCCATCTTTCATATTGAATTCTGACATGAGAGATTCAGGACTTGGATAATCGGGGTGGGGAATTATTTCAAGTTCAACTTTTCGATTCCATTGTATATCTTCATCTTGAATTTCATTAACTAGGACTTCATCTTCCACTATTTCTGCTTTTTGAAATCTTGATAAAACGAAGTCTCCAAATCTAGCTTTATTTCTATCATAGGCTCTAAGATGCCATCTAGTTCCATTAGTAATAAAGGAGTGAGGAATTAACAACTTAACACTAGACCCACTAGATCTAGAAAAATAATTTACTTTTATAACGTTTTTATTATATATAGCTCTTGATATTGGCGCGATGACATCAGTACTAGGATCATCAATCATATCTAAAATATCATTTGAAATGTATGCGCGATTATTACTATGAACAGTTCTCCCTGTCAGTAAATTCATTACTTCCGAGGAATTAAACTCAAATAGGGATTCCCATTGCCCACTTAAGGCATAATTTCTAGAGTTAGAGGAGTGACTAAAGTTTTGTGGAGCCTTTTCTCTATATAATGAAATATCTCGGCTTGCAGCAGCGGTTCCAATTCCAAACTTGTCAATCAACTCCGATCGAGAAAAAGCACCTAAAAATTTTAAGCAAAATTCAATATAACGCAATCGCTCTAATTGAGTCTCGGGAATTTTGTCTAAATCAATCATGATTTACCATAATAATCTACCTAAATAATTTATAGCTCTTTATATACCACAGCAACCAGTACTATACAATAACAATACAAAAAACAAGATACGATGATCCCCGAAAGTTCCAAAAATATATCTTGACTGTATCATGAGGATACAATAGTCTACATAACGTACTAACACTGAATGATAAAAAATCAATTTAACTTCAAGAAGGATTATATCCATGAGTAAACCTGAAAATCCTGGTAATAGACCAGACACACCACCTGGCAGACCTGAGAACCCTGGCAATCGCCCTGAAAACCCAGGTAGACCTGATACGCCTCCTCGCCCACCTTCAAGACCTGTAGGCTAGCATGAAGACTTGGTTCAATACTCAACCATCCTTACTACAAGGCGAACTTGATCGCCTTGTAGGTATAGGGGCTTCATTTGAAATAGATGAAAATGAAAAAGCAAAAGGTTATCTAGTCGTTCATGTTCACTACCCAATAGAAGATGAAGTGTTAGACCTTATCTGTCGTTATCCTGATAGTTATCCATACTTTCCTTTTGAAATAAAATGTGAAAATTTCCCTGAAGGCAGGCACCTAGAGCCTGCAGGAAAATCCTTGTGTTTATTTGCTGACAAACATAATAGTTGGGATATATCTAACGATACATTGGCTGGGATAATCGAAAATCAGGTAAAGGAAATTTATTATATCCATAAGAGTCCTGATACATTATCCAAACATGAAAATGAAATAGAGGGCTATCAACCAAGTGGACAGCTTCAAACCGAAAGTAACTCTGTAATAATAACTGTTAATGAAAAAACACCAATTAGTAATAGTGGTCGTGGAGAGTTAAAAATAAATGATATTAAAAAGTATAATGAAGCTATTAAAGGCTGCTTTAATATCGCCTATGAAAATAACAATGATATCAGTTTTACTAGTAGATCAAACTATCACCAACGATTGCCCAAAAAAGTTTCAATTAGATGGGTGAAATTAAATGAACCAATACAATCCACAAACGCCAGACAAATATTAGATCAAGTTATAAGTGGATATCCTGCAATGCAAACCCCTATGTATACTCAAATGGGGAAAATAAAAATTGATATTATTGCAGTGTGCTTTCAAGAAGAAACAAGCAGGAATGAGCTTGATTATAATTGGGTGTTTATTGTAAGAAGATCTTGGAAAGATAAAGGGAAAAAAGAGAGCATAGCTCTTGTTAAATCAGATCACATACATCCCAAATACCTCCTAGCAAGAACTCCTAACCTTATTGGCTTGTCTGATAAAAAAGTAGCAATCATTGGTTTAGGGGCATTAGGCTCACATGTTGCGTGGCAGCTAGCTAGAGCGGGAGTAAAAAACTTTAAGTTTGTGGATAAAGATTATCTACAAGCCGGAAATCTTCAACGTTGGCTAATGGGCTTACCATATATTGGAATGGCTAAATCAGAAGCTGTCGCTCATATATTAAATAATAATTATTTAGATATCCAAGCCAGTGCATTTAATCTTGAGATAGGTTCAGCGTTTCCCGTACAAGAAAAATCATCCGAAAATATGATCAGCATCCAAAAATTTTTATTAGATGAAATTTTAAATGATGCCGATGTTTTAATTGATTGCACTGCAATGTTAAACGTAAATCAATATTTAGCCCAACTTTGTAAAACACAGAAAGTAGATTATGTATGGAGTAGCGCTACAAATGGAGCATGGGGCGGCATTGTAGGTCAATCACCAGCATCATACTCAAATGATGTTTGGTTAGACTTCAACATGGACTATGGTCGTGGGACTGTACCTCCTATAGCTACCGAGGTAGAAAATTTTGTACAGCCAAAAGGTTGTTTTCACCCAACATTTACTGGTACGGGGTTTGATCTAGATACTATATCCATCATGACCACACGTTTAGCTATAGCTTTATTACAAGATAATAAATACGGAAATTTTAGTTTTGATGTTGCAATATTAGAGCAATGGAAAGATGACATTCCTATCGCTCCAGAATGGAAGGAATTAGTATACCGTAATGGCTAATGTATGGATCGCTCAAGGCTTAATTGATGAGATATTACTTGAAATCGAAAACTTCTTGCCACTCGAAACAGGTGGAGCATTTTTTGGATATTACTCAAAAGCTAATGATGTAGTCATTACGCACTTAATCCCCGCGGGCTCTAAAGCTAAGCATAAAAAATTTAGTTTTGAACCTGATCAATCTTTTCAGTTAGAAATGATGGCTGAATTGTACTTTAAATATAACGCAACCATTGGTTACTTAGGTGATTGGCATTCACATCCAAAACATACGCCAAATTTAAGTCGCCGAGATGAAAAAACTTTGCTTAAAATAGCTTTATCCGACTCATCAAAATGTCCTCACCCAATAATGCTAATTGTTGGTTCTCTTCCAAAAGAGTGGACAATAAATTGTGTAAGATTTGTTGAAGGTAAACACCGAATCTGGCCTTTTTATTCATGTGACTATGAGCTATTGAGCTTAAAAATTGATTAATAAAGGCAATAACAAATAGGATTGATTATGTTCATTGATTGGATAGATAATTCATTAACACAAAGCTTAATACTATCCCCCGTAATGGGGGTGCTATTTGGTGCACTCTTTTCTGGTCTCACAAAGTCTCCAGAGCTGAACTCACCAAGAACAATTATCAAAACTCGAGAAGTTTATCGCGAGCGTGTTATTTATAGAAATTCGCGAAGTCGAAGTTCAAACAAGGATGAAAGAGGAATTATAGGGTTTGCTGCATTTGGTTTAATGATGGCTGTTTGGCAATATGCTATTTGGGCAGTTGAAATACAGCATTACATTGAATATTCAATTTTAAGCGTGCTTAGTTTTTCTGTCACTACCGCTTTAATATCAATTTATAAAGGTCATTTTACCAGCCAAGAGTGGTGGTTCTATGTGATATTCCCAATAGCATTCTTATGCTTTGCTATGTATTTGTTATCAGAGGCAAGTAGCCGCTTTGATCCTAGCCTAACTGTATTGGCAAAAGACACCAATTGGGTTCAATTTTATTTGCATTCACTTACTGGTTACGGACGAAATTTCATGATTTCACATGTAATTGGCATTGTTACTTTAGCTGGGTTGATATTAACAACTACAATTATTTTAATTCATTATTTAAGTTTGATGAACCAAAGAACTGTTAGCTCTGTTCAAGGGTTTTGGACATTTTTAGTTGGTGTAACTGCTATTTTCTCAGGTCGTAAGGGAATAGTTGTTAGCAGCGTACTAGCTATTATTTCATTTCTTCTAATAAATGAACATGTTGCTCGCTGGGCAACAACATCAGCTTAATTAAAGAGGTATAAGGATGAAAGAACAAACAATACGTCGTCCAAAATTTGATGATGAGACAAAGTTAAAAGTTTATGAAAAAACTGACGGATGCTGCCATCTTTGCCATAAGAAAATTGCCAAGAAAAATTATGGTGTCATTGGCGCTAGAGGTGCATGGGAAATTGACCATTCTAAACCAGCATCTAAAGGTGGTAGTAATCATATGAATAATTATCAACCAGCATGTATTCCATGCAATCGAAAGAAAGGTAATTCCTCTACTCAGTCGGCTAGACGTATTCATGGTGTAACAGTTTTGCCAAAGTCTAAACAACAAAAGGCAGAAATTAGAAAACGTAAAACTTTAGGTGGTGCAGGCGCTGGAGCTGTTGTTGGTATGAGATTTGGCCCAATTGGTGCTATTGTAGGAGCGGTAGCAGGAGCTCTTATTGGATCTAATACTTAAGCTCAAGGATGGTTAAATGATTTACGCGAAATATATCGAAGATGGGACGCTATGCTCTACCTCAGATTACAGTAATGAACCTGAGAAATACCGAGGTTTAATCATTTGCCCTGAGTGCGAAAAAAAGACTTGGTATACCAAAGGATTTACGACAGAAAAAGTCGAGAGAATGGCATGTTTTGCAGCACACCATAAAGAAGGGTGTAACGCTTCGACAGTCCTTTTAAGCGCCGAAGATAATGATTCTGAAGAAGGTAGCGAATCAGAACTACCATCTACTGATATTCGTGTTGATTTGGACAAATCTAACGGTCAATCAATTTACGTTTCTCAAGATAATGACAAACACGGTGAAGAAGGTTCAGACTGGACTTCTTCTCCGCAGAAAAAGGCCATTGGGGGTGCAAATGGTTTCCCTCTAAATAAGTCACTTAGACAAATTTTGACTCACTTGTGTAAAAATCCAGACTATGCCGAACGTGGTCAAAGCATCACAATAGTGGCTGATTCAGGAAGAAAAATTATTGACGGCCAACTGAAAGATTACTTAGTGCCTATTAATAACATAGCTTCAAACCAACTTGCTGAATCAAGAATATTTTGGGGAACAATCAACAACCTCAATGAAGATAAAAATGGTCAACTATGGCTCAACTATGGTGATTATCTGAAAGAGCCTAGTATTTTACTAGATAAAAACCAAAAAGCTGAACTCCTTAAGAACTTTAAGTTAAAAAGCGTCAGCGAATTAGATGGCTCCGACGTAATAATTGTTAGCCATGCTGGCCGCTCACCAAGCGGGAAAATAATTATTAAATCCAGCTTCACAAAATACATGTCATTTAGGCGTTACAATACGACCAACGTATAAAATAAATAACCTAAAACTTTCAATATATTGAGTTATTTAATTAGCTAAAAGACCTCGCGTAATTTATCCCAGTTAATATTATCCATTTTCGTTATTTGGACATGTTCTTCACTACTTATAGCTAACTCAGGGTGCCGTTTAAAAATATACTCAGGTAACGGAGAAGGAAGTGGAGGACTTTCTTTTTGAAAAGAAACGTAGCTTTTTTCGATTTCTTTTTCTAGTTTTGAACTACCTATTATGGATGCAAACTTTTGAAAACAGTCGACAAGCTGCTCAACTCTCAAAGAACTTATAATTCGTTCATGTTTCAGTATTGTAAATTGCAGTGGAAACGTTAATGGATCTTGATTATAAGGAATATCCCAATAATCTTTATATGCGAGGTTAAACCTAAATCTCTGGGCTGACTGGATTCGACAGTAATCATAAATAATTCTTTGCATAGGTTCCTCAATACCATTCATTTTACTATTAATTATTAAATATTTTAATAATGGAGAAAAGTGTTCGAAGAAATGTGAAAAATCACTTAACCGAATGAAGCGAAGGTTATCCTGAATCAGCAAGGAGTAATTATCTCCTTTCCTTTCTATTATAGTATTTGAAAGTTTAGTCCTAAACTCATCATTAAAATGAAAAGAATATGTTTCACCTAATTCATCTTTTAAAAAGTTAACAAAGTGTTTGTATTTTATTTTTAGATCCAAAGTAGGATCTATTATGCGAATTAGCTCATCAGGTATTTCTTTCAGCCCTTCTTTGAGAGCCAGCCTACGCTGGGTATCAAAACTAAATTCTTTGTAAATTTCCCTTCTAGTTGGAGACTCGGCAAAAGCATGAATAAAATCTAAAATAGTTTGAGAAGATTCATAGCTGGGTAATAAATCCATTATTTTACAATAAATTCTTCTTTTTACCCATGTATCTATACCAATAAAACTCACCATATTCTTGGTTAGATATAGAATAGCTATACGAAATTTTTCTGTCTTGTTTTGCAAATCGTAGGCATGCAAAATAACCAATGATTCAATTATATTTTGAGGTATTTGGAACAAATTAAAATCTGATTTACATTTTTTAATTTTTTCTTTGCTGTATTCATATGCCTCTTGGACTATTAACTCATGATTTTTACAGATTTGAAAATCAACTACGTAATCAAAAAATTGACTTACTTCTGATTTGGATAACTTCATAGCAAAAGAACTAAGAAATCTATCTCTTTTTTCGCTCCAAATATCCAAGTTTTTATTTGGTCTCGATCTAGATAAAAATATATTAGGGGTATGACTTTTGAGAATATCTAATGTTGTGTAGTCATTAATAAAAGATTTAAAGAGGTTTTTATTTGGTTGTCTCGAATCAAGAAACTCTGTCGATTCAGCCATTACAAAACCTATGTTTTCGAAATGAGAAAACACTTTGCCATTATTACCGGTATTTGGTTGGGTCCATGAAGGAAAAATTGAGTTTATTTTATTATCTCTATACATTATAACTATACGTAGGACTTTCAATGGTTCATTTAGTCTTGCGTACCCAACTATTTCTCCTTCTTTACTTTCTTCTTTATCAAGGTTTTGTAAGCCCTCTTCTAAAACGGATATAATATCACTTTCTTTAAACCCAATAGGAAAAAGCGTTTTCCATAAATGGCCTGACTTATAATATACATCAGGAAACTTAGTTATTGATGCTGCTCTACTATTGAACAAATGCTTGGGGATTTTTAAGGCGATAACACCATTTTGTAATTCTCGAGCAAAAAACCAAAAAGAATGTAAATTGGAATCAAAATACTTCAAATGAACTACATCGGGATGGTGAGCGGAAAGTTTATTCCAACCCTCTTTCGTATGAAGCCCACCTTTTAGTACTTTTTCTACTTTAGTTGGCTTTTGAGAACGATCAACTCTATCACTTAGATCTCCAAACAATATATGATTTAACGCATCTCGGTGCAGTACCAATTCATGACCTAATTCACTAGTAACTTTTACAACAACATCGTTCACAACTATATAAATCCATTTATTTCAAGTCGTTACATACTACTTCATTTCAACTAAAATGACAAAGGTTCGCCGTTGTTAGATTATTCATCATAGAGTCTTCTATGATTTTTACATTTAATAAATCCAAGTTGGTACATGTAGCTGATCCTTTATTAAAAAATTGAACAACGCATTTATCAGCACTGGAGTGGGTTAGTGAGATATCGAGAATTACACTGTATGAGTCAGTACGGCTAGGTATTTAATTAGAACCAATTTGAGTGTAAACTAAACGTAATACACTTAATCAAACGCATGTTAATAAATGACTGAATTAACTGAAGAACCTATAAGACAAGGTAATAGAACGAGTATCATTGACCATTATGTTCATGAGGACATCAAAGATGAGTCAAGCAAATACAAGTATCATGATTTTGTTAAGCTAAATGGCATCGGAAAGAAATTTCAAAATATAAATTTTGAGCATTGTACTTTTGATACCTGTTATTTCAAAAACTGTGTTTTTGATTCATGTTCTTTTATAGGATGTAGGTTTGTTTCAAGTAACTTACATCAATCTGCATTTATTGGTTGTGATTTTAGGTATGCTACCTTTGATAAAACACTAATTGATTATGACATATTAGAAAAGGAAGCTCCGCTAGAAGAGAATTTAAGAATGCACTTTGCGCGTAGCTTACGAATGAATTACCAACAAATAGGCGATGCTAAAGCCGTCAATAATGCTATTTCTCTAGAATTAAAGACCACCGCAGATTATTTATTTAAATCATGGGCTTCGAGTGAAACGTATTACCATAAAAAATATGTTGGATGGAAGAAGCTTGCCCAATTATTCAGATGGTTAGAGTTTAAAGCCCTAGATCTCCTATGGGGTAATGGTGAGAGTGTATTAAAGTTGCTAAGAACTTTAGTAACATTAATATTCATAATATGTATATTTGACACTATCAATTATCATGATGGAAATAATATTCAAAATTATATTTCCGGAATTAGCAAAGCTGCTGCAATGTTTTTTGGTTTTAATATACCGAACGACTACCCGTCCCTTCCCGTTGCTATAATTGCAGCTAGTAGACTGACTTTCTTTGCTTTGTTTACTGCTATTTTAGTAAAACGATTTAGTAGGCGTTAGTTATATGCATTTTTATGCTTTTGGTTCTATTTGTAGAGGTGAACTTGATTCATCATCAGACCTTGATATTTTAGTTTGTAGCGAAGACGGTAATCCTGATTTACCAAAGGAAAAATATTCTCTATACAAGTATTCCAGGTTGAAAGAGCTTTGGGCTGAAGGCAACCCTTTTGCTTGGCACTTATATCTGGAATCCACTTTAATTTTCTCCGATGATGGAGAGAACTTCCTACAGTCGCTTAAAGAACCAGCGTCTTATAGTAATGCGAAAAAAGACTGCTTAAAATTTTATAGCCTCTTTAATGATTCTTATAAATCACTATCAAAATCCAAAGTGAATGCGGTATTTAATATCTCTTGTATGTTTTTAGCTGCAAGAAATTTTGCGACGTGCCATTCGTTAGCTTCTTATGAGCCTGTATTTTCGAGATATTCTCCTTTTAAAATAGCAGATAAATTACATATAGAAGAAAGTGCATTTAATATATTATTAAAAGCACGAATTTTGTCTACGCGAGGTATTGGTGATATTATTACCCAAGATGAAATTGCTGTTGCGTTGAAAATCGCACCTGTAATACAGAAGTGGATGAAAGGAATATTAAAGGCTAATCAGTATGAGTGAATTCATTAACCGTATCACTGCCCAAAGAGACATATTAAATATTTTGAATCAATCTTCTTGGCAGGAAGAATTATTTGGCCTTTCAAGTGGAGCCATTGATCGCTGGGTAACAGTTAATCGATTAAGCATTAGCTCAGAAGTTGTGATTTTAGTAAAATTGGCTGCTGAAAAATTATTTTTTTTGGCAAATAAAAGTCAAGAACAAGTTACAGAAGACTATTTATCATTATCTAATGACGTTAGTCATTTAATGACAAAAATAGAGCACGTTATAAATACTTAAATGCAAATTTCGTAAAATGATCAATAAAAACCTTTCTGGTACTATTCTGTGAGTTTGCAAAGCTAATAAATTACACTTAAATCCAAGCAATGACATAAGCAACACCTGTAATATCTAACTTGATACACGTTAATCCAAGCAAATCCTATACTGACAACGGGATTGTGATTCCGGTTGTCGAGGGTTCAAATCCCTTTAGCCACCCCATCTTTTTACTCCCCTAGTATAAAGTGTAGAATCTACAAAAGAATATTCGGTGATTAGCGCAGCTTGGTAGCGCACTTGGTTTGGGTCCAAGGGGTCGCAAGTTCGAATCTTGCATCACCGACCACTTCTCATAAAGATTCAATACAATTTCCTGTG
>Ga0105359_10001123_pt1 | contig 22517 bp, 15 predicted proteins | sample GOMGulsemesocosm_6_FD_83659 | JGI IMG/M metagenome (GOLD analysis project Ga0105359, IMG submission 83659) | Methane-oxidizing microbial communities from mesocosms in the Gulf of Mexico - GOM8C Gulf of Mexico | ecosystem: Environmental > Aquatic > Marine > Cold seeps | place: Gulf of Mexico...
AAAAAGCTATTTTTTAACTTCATTGCTTCATCACGAACAAACTTAGTGCGGTCAGTATACTTAGCACCAAACTGAATCGAGGTTATGAACATATCATCAAAAATTCTTTCCGCATCAATATAGGCACTGGTCTTACTATCATCGACATCTCTGATACCCTGACGAAATTGTGTCAACCTTAAGGATTCTGGATTGCTAGCATCAAATCTTGAACACATGCCCATTTCAGGTAAAAAATCACCTTCAGGTCCGTTAACGTAAGTAACGCTACAAAAATCATCAGCGACATTTTTAGGGCCATTTTCATTCCAGTTGGCCTGGTAGCTTTCTTGCTCTTGTTGAGTACTTGAATAACCTAAACGACCATTAATACTCCAGTAATCACCGATCAGCTGCTCTACATTCAGACCAACAAGTAAGGTATCAGTTACACTTTCTTTTTCTTTGGGTTGAGTTATGCCGGTAATACCAATTTGTTTATAACCATAAACCGTATTAACATCACCCTGCCCTTGACGAACATAAATTTCATGATCACTACCGGTTTTTTTAGCAAAGTTCTTCATTTGCATTTGGCTTTCTTGACGGTCAACATTTTGTCGAGTAAAGGTGGTGTCTAAACGAATATCGGTATTTTCCCCCGGCTGATACTGAACCGTGAAAGTACCGCCCTTTTTAACTTTTTCATCAATAACTATCTTATTTTTAACACCGCCACGTCCAGCTGTTAATGCTGTAAGAGGGTCAGTTGCGCTAGCAAATATCTCTTCACCGCTGTCAAAGTCAAATATTTTGGTTCCTATTGTTCCCGGTGCTGCTTTCTCACCATCCTCTAAAGAGCCATCTGTATAATAATTAATAAGATCCCAGTTATTGGTTGAATACTCTTCTTTACGCTGAATTTGCTTGTCATGGTACAAAGAGCCAGCGAAACCAAGATTATCGACGGCATTTTTAATAAAGGAATAAGAGAAACGTGGTGTGGCTTCTTCATTAAGTTCGTTATAACGTGCCTCTGCACTAAATATATGCTTACTTTGCTTCGAAGATAACGGCGAACGGGTTTGCAAGTTAATGGCTGCACCTAAAGAGCCTTCCTCTTGGTTAGCACTAGGCGATTTCACCACATCGATTCGACTCAACATATCGGCAGAAAACAGGCTTAAATCAACAGCTTGATCATCTGTGCTACTCGTCATTGAAACACCATTTAACTTGATGTCATTTAATGATGCTTCAATACCACGTACCGTTATAGTGCCACCACCTTCATCAAGTGATACACCCGCAATACGCGAAATGGCTTCGGCGATATTTTCATCTGATGACTTACCTATATCTTCGGCAATAATGGAATCAGAAATAGCATCAGAAGATCTTTTAGCCGCAATTTCAGCGGTTAAGCTTGAACGAACACCGGTAACTTCAATGACTTCGATTTCTGTTAATTTGTTTTTCTTTTCTTCTTCAGCAGCATAACTGTTAGTAACTACTGAAGCTGTTAGTGCCATACAAATAAAGCTAGCAAGCTTATTTTTTTTAAATTGTTTGTGCATTTCCTTCCCCTTACGACGTTAATATCAAATTCTTATTTTGAGTATTTATTTTGATAACAGTGGTCATTACACTTTGCCTTGTGCAGTCGAAAGCAAGTCTTAAAACAAACTTCCGCCGCACACAACACGTGATTTTTATTGATAATAACCATCATCATTAAACAATAAAGTAAGGTTCATACTTAACACCAGCATCTAGGAGTACAAATTAGTAACAAGTTGTCGCAGCTCAGTGCTATTACGACAACTTGATACAATTTAAAATTTTTGTACGAAACTTATTCAAAAATTAACCTTTAAAAATATGAGTGCAAAAGTAATGGGGAAGAAACAACCTTGCTTTTATAACCTTAATTATTAAAGGCATAAAAAGTTATTTAACTATCGAAAAGAAATAACAAGATGGGCAAACGTGATGGTAGATCATTGATAGTAATTACTCTACTGAGCTGCTTATCGCAAACTGACTTCCGATTCTATTTAACAATCAATGTGTTTGTTGTATCTAGAGCATTAAGTGGTTCACAGTTAAATAACAGCTACATTGTAAGAACTAAAAAATAAAATATATTGCTAACTACAATTCCTCATTTACTTAATAAATCAACTGTTCCTATGTAGTATTCAACTATTTTCCGATCGTTTTCAGCTTGTTTGAAAATTGATAATTGTAGATTGAATTTATCTCTCAATAATTTGTCGTTAAACCCTGCGTAAGCCTTTACTTCGGGAAGTAGTGCAGCGGATGATATTTCTTTATAAGCGTAATGTGCTTTATTTTTTTCAAGTTGCTTTTTGAGAAAATAATAAAAAATATAAAAGTCCAATACCACGACGTCATATCGGTTTTTTAAAAGTAGCTCTGGAAACTTAGCCATATTATGTAATTCTTGATAATCAGGCTTCTGTGACAACTGAGCAAATTCTTCACCAAAATATCCACTTGCTCCTTGAAAGGTGACTATGCTGAGGTTTTTTAAATCTTTAATTGATTTATAAGAGATGTTATTACTTTTTAAACTAAACACCATAGGTTTGTAACTGATTATAGGGTCCGATAGGTAAATATTTTGGTTGTCAGGTTGAAAAAATGTCGGCAGAAATACATCAGCTTTATTCTCAGAAACCATTAATTTTGCACGTTTTAGAGGGACATAGATTGTATCTATATTATAGCCAAGTTGATTCAACACTTGTTTAACAATATCTATATCAATGCCGCCATCAGTTTCTTTTATCATATGAGGGGGGCCATCATCTGTCGCCAGAATTAAACGGTTAGCATTCGAGCTTTCAGGAAGAAGTAATACTACAATCAAAGCTAAGAAGAGGTGTATATGATAAATCTGTCTCATAGATTACTGATAAGTTTATAAATAAGTATTTTTAAGTATAGCTTTTGATTAGCAAATGAAACCGACATTTAAAGATAATTCACCTCAATCAGCAAACTAGTGCAAAATATTTGTTTTACTAGCACCTTGGACTACTATTGATGAAGGCTAATATAGATTTAAAAAAGTGTAACCTACTGTTGTTACTTAATAATAGAGTTGGAAATAGCAATGAATAATTATAAAAACGCCTATGAAAAATTATTACTCATAGTATTAATAAGTTTTGTTAGTTGTGGTTGTAATCCAAAGACAGCCTTTCCTACAGAAGAAGAAGTGACGGTTGCTTTTTTTGATGCTATTTACAATAAAAAAGATTTAAACAATGCCATTACGCTAAGTTCGAGCAGCTTCAAAACAGAGCTTAAAAAATATAAAACGGCTAGAAATTTTTCCCGACGTTCGCTTAATTTATCCTTTGATTCTGTGCAGATTGACACCCAAAAATCGAATACTCAAGCAATTGATGAATACAAGATTAAAGTTACAATAACTGTCTTATTGACAGGAAAACGTAATGATAAAATATACAAAGACGTTAGGAAGGTTCTTTTGGTAAAAGAAGGCGATGTTTGGTTAGTTGACAAGCTATTAAATAATTGAACGTACCAACCAGAACAGTCTGTTTAGCTATTTATTTAAAGGCACTGCATACGTAAATACTTATCTCTTACAAGTCAGTTGATTACGGGTGATAAAACAGTACATTCACTCATCAGGATAAATAACATATTGATAACCAAAACCACGAACCGTTTTAATTCTTTCTCTTTCTTTTGAATCTAGGCCCAATTTTTTTCTAAGATTACTGATATGAACATCAACAGTGCGTTGATTTGATTGAAATTTTTTGCCCAAGCCTTGTTGGCTGAGTAACTCTTTACTAACAATAGCTCCCATTTCATTAATTAATAACATTAATAAACTGAACTCGTTTGGTGTTACATGCAAACACTTCTCCTTTAACATAACCTGTTTACTTGCTCTGATAAGGGTTAGATTGTCTACATAAACAAAGTTGTCACTTGCTTGGTTAAATTCCGCTTCACTATTTTTGCTGCTCTCTAGAGTATGACCTTGTCTGCTACCGTGATTGCCATCATTAGAGAAGTTCTTTTTGCTTGCCTGAACTCCTAACGCTGAAAAACCTATTTCGGATAACAAAATGGCAATATCAATTGATAACTTTATTACTTTTGAGCTATCTAATTTCTTTGCTTGTGAAAGATTACCATCACGTTTAAGTAACTCAATAACTTGTGTTTTGAGTATATCAGCGGCAGAAATAAGTTCATGCTCACTTGGGGTAACTATGGCTTCTTGTCTAAGATGTTTTTTGAGTAAATAACTTAGTTGATTATCATTCTCTGTGATCATATTCACTCCCCATTTGACGATTTTCATAGTGTATAGAAAATAAATTTAAGGAAAAAAATATCTTGTATCAAGTTGTCGCAAAACCTGTGTTTACGACAACTTGATAACACTTAGCAGCAAGTTGCTGTGATGACTTATCATTGTTACTGCCCCCCTTATAATTGCTAACAATTATAAGGGGGGAGCTCAATGTGGAATTTTCTTTATAGAAGGTATGTTAGTGCAGAACAATGAGTATGTTGGAATAGCTCTATAGCGAGATTTTAACTCTGATACTAGAGACATAACTTATTGAATTGGTAACGTGACAAGAACATCTAATCCCTTACCTGCTCTATTATGCAAGGTAATATCACCGCCATGACCTCTAATGATAGTTAAGGCTATGGTCATACCTAGGCCGAGTCCTCCGGATTGATGGTTTCTAGATTCATCAAGGCGCTCAAACGGTTCAAACAGTCGCTTTTGTTGCGCTTGTTCAATACCCGGTCCTTGGTCAGAGATAATAATCTTAACTTGATCTTTTTCCTCAATCACCTTCACAGAAACGCTCTCACCATATTTAACGCCATTTTCAATTAAATTACTGAAAGCCCGCCTTAGTGCAACAGGTCTACAACTATAACTAATTTTATCATTGAGCTGACTTGCAACCGCTAAGCCAATATCAGATAAGTCTTGGCATAAACTGTCAATTAATGCGACGAGATCAACTTGTTTTCGTTTTTCAGACCAAGAGTCTTGTTTGGCAAATGAGATAGTGGCATTGGTGATATGCTCCATTTCGTCAATTTTTTCAACTATATGTGCTTGAGTCTCTGTATCATCAATAAATTCAGCATGTAAGCGCATTGAGGTTAACGGCGTACGTAGATCATGAGACATTGCCGCTAATGAGCGTGTCCGATGAGTAATAATGTTTTGTAACCGTAATTGCATAGTATTAAAGGCAACAATAGTATCTTTAATATCTTCCGGCCCTTGCTCTGTAATAGGCTCTACCTCCTCTCCAACACCTAACAATTGTGCCTTAGTAGTAAGCTCTTTTAGCGGTTTGGTGATACGTTTAATACTAATAACAACAATTAAACTGGCAATCAATGACACGACAAATAATGAGCTAAGTGCCAACAATGCATAGCTTGGTAATGGTTGTCGATAATGAAGATCCATATTAAACCAGAGCCCTTGTTCGAGCATAATTGAAGTCGAAAAAAGTATCGGTCGGTCAGCATTTCTGGGGTTTCTATAATCAAAGGAAAGCAAATAATCGAGAAGATATTTACTCACTGTTACTATTCGATTAGGTGGATCTGGGTATTGATAAATATAAACTTTTTCATAAGGTTGATTAAGCAAGCTTCTCAACATGTCTACTCTAGCATCATCATCAACTTTCAACAGTTGGCTAGGTATACTTGGTTCATCATCAAAGTGATAATGCACACGGTATGTAGTCATTAGTTTAGCAATTGCTGCATAGTTAGTTACGGGTATTTTCTCGATTGTATTAACCGCAGTAGCTGACATGTTTAATATGCGATTATCTTGCACTCTCAATTGCATCTTATCTGTTTCGGATAAGGAGATGAATAATGTGATAAGTTGAGATATTACTAAAGTGCTCAGTAATAAAAGAATCAATTGACCTGCTAACCGTTTAGGTAAAAACAGCTTCATTTGTGCAAAACGTCAACAGTTAACATATAACCTCCGCCCCAAACGGTTTTAATCAACTTAGGTGAGCTAGCATCTACTTCTATTTTACGCCTTAAGCGACTAATTGAATTATCAATACTACGATCAAAGGCTTTAGCTTCACGGCCATGGGCTAAATCAAGCAGCTGATCTCGGCTAAGTGTTGTTTTAGGTCGTAATAGAAATGCATATAATAATTTGTACTCGGCACTACTTAACGCTACTGCTATGCCTTTACTGTCAATAAGCTCTCGTTGATTAACATCAAGTTGCCAATCATCAAAAACTAAAAAATCAGACGTTAGCTGTTGGCTTTGCACTGGAGCGCTTTGACTCCGACGTAATACTGCTTTTATTTTAGCTAACAAAACTCTGGGGTTAAATGGCTTACTCACATAATCATCAGCACCCATTTCTAAACCCACAACTCGATCAGCATCTTCACATAAAGCAGTTAACAAAATGACCGGAATTTTTAATGTGCTTTGAACAAAACGACACAATGACAAACCATCTTCTCCTGGCATCATAATATCGAGCAGTATCAAATCAATAGCACTATTTTTTAGTGCATCACGCATGGCAATACCACCATCAGCACAAGTAACCCTTAAACCATGGTCGGTTAAATAACGCTTTAGTGGCTGTCTGATATCTTCATTATCATCCACAATTAAAATATGAGTCAAAACTCTACCTCTACACTTTTAAAAGAAACATCACTATAGCCAAAATTAATCAGCCCATAGAGCTAAGTTGTATCAAGTTGTCGCAAGTTCAATCCATTGCGACAACTTGATACTAAATGCTAACCAAAGTCACTATCTTATCAAAACACCAAAAGGTTATTATAAATAAAAATCATCACAAGTAACTAGCTATATATTGCAAGAGTTAACAATATACCTTTAGACTGAAGAGCGTCTGGTTACCACAACTTTAGAGCAACTAGGACATAATATGAAAAAATTAACAAAAATAATGATAGGCATATTAGCCGCTTGCGCCGTATCGTCATGTTCATCAACTTCGGAAAAACAAGTAATAGATAAAACAGTTGCCACTCAAAGCTACACTGAAGACTGGGACTCTTTAACAGCACATGAAGCAGCACCAAAGTGGTATCAAGACGCGAAGCTTGGTATTTATCTGCACTGGGGCGTTTACTCAGTACCGGCATTCGCTAGTGAATGGTATCCAAGGTGGATGCACTTTGAGGGCCGTAAAGAAAACAAACACCATATTGAAACTTACGGTGAATTGAATGAATTTGGCTACCATGATTTTGTGCCAATGTTTAAAGCCGAACACTTCGACGCCAAAGCATGGGCAGCATTATTTAAAAAGGCAGGGGCAAAATTTGCCGGCCCTGTAGCCGAACACCATGATGGTTTTTCTATGTGGGACAGTGAATTAACACCGTGGAACGCTATGGATAAAGGGCCAAAAGTTGATGTAACGGGTGAACTGCAAAAAGCTATAACTGGCGAAGGCATGAAGTTTATCACCACTTTCCATCACTCAAGACAGTTACAACGCTACAGTCCTATTAATAAGAAAACAGTAAACAAGCCAAATGAACGATTCGGCGGTAGCCACTACCCTTACTTTGAAAATACACCACCAGCCAGTAACGACCCTGAACTTGCGTTACTCTACGGGAACCTACCTGAAGACGAATGGAATGAGAAAGTTTGGTTTGCTAAGTTAAAAGAAGTCATTGATAACTATCAACCCGACATTGTTTGGTTCGACTCTTGGTTACACTTAGTCCCAGAAAATTACCGCAAAAAGTTTTCAGCTTATTATTTAAATGAAGCGAAAAAATTAAATAAAGAAGTCGTTATTATCAGAAAACAAAACGACTTACCGTTATCGTTTAGTATTGATGATTTAGAAAAGTCACGTAAAAACCACATTGGCCAACAACCTTGGATGACCGACGAAACCATCAGTAAAGGTAGCTGGTCTTACACCGAAAATTTACGAGTAAAAGAAGCACAAGATGTACTACACGTGCTAATCGATGTTGTCAGTAAAAACGGCACCATGTTATTGAATGTTTCACCAAAAGCCAATGGCATGATTCCACAAAACCAACAAGCGGTGCTGTTGAAAATGGGCGCCTGGTTAGATGAAAATGGTGAAGCTATTTATGCTACTCGTCCTTGGTATACCTTTGGTGAAGGGCCAACCAAAGAGCCGAAAGGTCATTTTAAAAACCATAGAGAATTTGCCAAGATAAAGTACACGGCTCAAGACATTCGTTATACCACGAAAAAAGACACAATATATGCAACGGTACTAGGCACAGCCAAAGATAAACTAACACTAACAGCCTTTGCTAAAACTAAATTAACAAAAGCTATCAACATAGTTAATGTTACGGCTTTAGGCTCAGATGAAAAAGTAATATGGTCACTTACCGATAATGCTTTGATCATCACACCACCAACACAACCAATCGATACCATGGCAACTGTGTTTAAAATTGAGCTAGCAGGTTAATAAAGCATGGTGAAGTTATTGATAGCTCTAAGCAATATTATTATCGCAACAGCACTCCTTTGTGGCTGCAGTTTTAATATTGCCTCAGAAAAAGAGCAAGGGCTTTCAATACCTTCAGTTAATCAGAGCAATAAAGCAGCCGTTAATATTGTTGACCTTAATGTTACAGATCTAAGCCTTGCTACAAGGGGAAGAGTACTGCTTTTTACCAAAACTGCTGGTTATCGCCATAAATCCATTGCTGTTGGTAAAAAAGCCATCGAAACATTGGCTAAAAGTTCAGGCTTTACGGTGGTTTCATCGCAAAGTTCCGAACTCTTTAGTGATGAACAATTACAGCATTTTGATGTTGTTATCTTCCTTAATACCACAGGCAACATTTTAACAAGTGAGCAGCAAACCGCATTTGAGCGCTATATACAAGCGGGTGGAGGCTTTGTTGGTATTCATGCGGCTGCCGATACTGAACACAACTGGCCATGGTATGGGAGGTTAGTGGGCGCATACTTTTTATCTCATCCAAAGCAGCAAACAGCAACGATGGCGGTAGTGCAACCAAATCACCCATCAACTAAGCATCTCAAAACGCACCTCAACAATCAGTGGCGCAGATATGACGAGTGGTACAACTTTCACTCATTTAATCCACAGTTCAATGTCTTGTTGAGTATTGATGAGAGTAGTTATTCCGGTGGTAAAAATGGTCAGTACCACCCCATTGCTTGGTATCACGAATTTGATGGTGGTCGCGCTTTTTATACCGGCATGGGACACACCAAACAAAGTTATGCAGATCCCGATTTCCTTCAACATTTACTCGGCGGTATTTTATATAGCGCAGACGTAAAGTTAGCCGATAAACAAGACTTAAGAGAGTAACTGATGGACAGTTTGAATCGTCGTGAGTTTATTGCTGGATTAGCCGCGATGTTAGGCACAGCTGCACTAACCTCCCCTCTAGTGAATGCCGTAGAGGTTGGCTTAACGTTCAAACCATCGAACAAGCCTGATTTTTTCAGCAAATATCAACTAAATATCATTGCCCGTATCAGCGAAATAATCATACCAACAACGGATACGCCTGGGGCAATAGCTGCAGGTGTGCCTTTTTATATTGACCATATGGCAGCTAACTGGATGAATAAAAACCAATCTAGCCAGTTAATTGCCGGTATAGATAAAATAGCAACTAACACCAAAGCTACCTATGGAAAGGATTTTCTTGCCCTCGATAACAAAATACAAGTTGAGATTGTGCAAGCACTGGACGATAACCGAAAACTAGAGCCCACTTACCAAACGCTAAAAAGCTATACGCTGATAGGTTATTACACCTCAAAAATCGGCATGACAGTAGAGCTCAATTACGACCCTATTCCTGGTCCTTATAAAGAAATTCCCTTGAGCGATGTTGGTAAAGCGTGGTCGTAGCGCCAGCTTTTATTTCGGAACATTTTACGGGTTGTTCATCAATGAGAAAACAACAATGAATAAAGCAAATAATAATGTAGAAGCTATCGAGATTAAAACAGTCGACTTTGATGCTATTGTTGTCGGCTCAGGTATGTCTGGCGGTTATGCCGCGAAAGAATTTTGTGAAAAAGGTTACAAAACCTTAGTACTTGATCGTGGCAAGCCAATTGAACATGGTAACTATGAAACCGAATTTAAAGCACCGTGGGATATGGTGTTTCGAGGCAAAATGCATGCTGATGAAATTAAAGAAAAATACTTTATCCAGAAAAAAGGCCACGGAGTTAGTGACTATTCAAAACATCACTTTATCAATGATAAAGAAAACCCGTATATTCAAGAGAAACCTTATTTGTGGACGCGAAGTTCAAAAGTAGGTGGTAAATCGCTTATCTGGGGAAGGCAAAGTTATCGCTGGAATAAGCTAGATTTTGAAGCCAACAAAAAAGATGGTCACGGTATCGACTGGCCAATTCGCTATGATGACCTAGCCCCTTGGTATGATTATGTTGAACCTTTTATCGGCATATCTGGTAGTTATGAAAACCTTGACGAGTTGCCTGACGGTAAATTCCTACCTGCTTTGCCTATGAATATTGCAGAGCGACAAGTTAAGACATCAATAGAAAAGAGTTTTCCGGGCCGAAAAGTTATTCCCGCCCGAGTTGCACATTTAACTGAGCCACAAGATGTACATTTAGCACTTGGTCGAGGTCAGTGCCAAAGCAGAAGTGAATGCTCTAGGGGCTGCTCTTGGGGCGGCTATTACTCTTCTGTTTCAGCTTCACTGCCAGCAGCAAAACGTACCGGTAATTTAACCTTAACCGCTAATGCTCAGGTACAAGAAGTTTTATATGACGGTAATACCGGCAAAGCCTCTGGCGTACGTTATGTCGATACTGTTAGCGGTGAAACAACCATAGTAACCGCTAGAGTTATTTTTATGTGTGCCTCAACACTGGGTACATTGCAAATATTGATGAACTCAACCTCTAAGAATTATCCAAGAGGTATTGGCAATACCAGCGGAGTACTTGGTCACTATATAATGGATCATATCGAAGGCTCTGGTGCCCGTGGTACTGTTCCAGGGCATCTTAATAGCTATTACAAAGGTCGTAAGCCGGGCGGCGTTTATATACCTCGCTTTCAAAACATTAATGAACAGCAGAGGGAATACTTACGTGGTTTTGGCTACCAAGGTGGCGCAAGCCGAGCTACACGTTCCAATGCAGGACGTGCCAAACAAGCAGGCATTGGGAAAAACTTTAAAGAGGCAAGCCGTATCCCTGGTAATTGGAAGTTTGTTATTTGGTCTTTTGGTGAAGTCTTACCTGATTTTAATAACCGTGTTTATTTGCACCCGAGTAAAAAAGATCAATGGGGTATGCCGCTATTGGTTACCAATGTTGAATATGGCAAAAATGAAGCAGAGATGAAAAAAGCGATGACGGACAATGCGGTTGAAATGCTTGAAGCCGCAGGCCTAAAAAATGTAAAAGAGTATAATAAAGCCATGCCACCGGGTCGTTCGATTCATGAAATGGGCGGCGCTTGTATGGGAAAAGATCCCAAAACCTCCTATCTCAATAGCTGGAATCAAAGCCATGAAGTGACAAACTTATTTGTTACTGATGGCGCGGCTTTTTCTTCTACTTCCTGTGTTAACCCTTCAATAACCTTTATGGCGTTAACTGCACGTGCGGTTGATTATGCTGATAAGCAGCTTAAAGCGGGCATTCTCTAATCTTATAACAACCTAGCCTTGTAACAAGCTAAGCTTATATTTATCTTAATAGATACAATAATAGCGATGAACAAAATATCAAATCAAACGCAAAAAAAAGAGCAGTAACAACTGCTCTTTTTTATCATATCAACAATCTAACTAATTTTAGAAAGTATAACGCATAGATAAGCGGTAGCTTCTACCATAGTTATAAATTTCATCTACACGGCTATCATTAACACTGCCTAAGTTACCATTAAACTCTTTGGCTAAGCCAGAGCCTTCAGGTGCTGTTAGTACGTTAAATATTCTGTCGTAGCTTTCAGTTAAGTTAGTTGCAGAGAAGCTAACTTTTAATGCTTTAGTAATATCAAAGTTAGCGGTGAAATCTAAAGTGCCACGATCATCACGGATTTTGCTACTGTTACCTGAGTTCACATCAACCAATGCCTTGGTTCGGTAAGCATAAGCAAAACGGAAGCTCATATCATCATTTTCCCAGTACACAGTGGCATTCGCTGAGTGCTTAGAAGTATTGATAAACGGCAGACCATTATAAGGGTTACTTTCATCTTCAGGGTCAACAATCGCTTCACTATCGGCATAGGTATAGTTAATTGACGTACCTAAATGTTTTAATAAACCCGGTAAAAAGTCATAGTGTTGTTGATAGGCCACTTCTAAACCTTGAATATCAGCAGTAGCACCATTGACTGTAGTGCTATATTCAACATTGGCACACGGGGCCATCGCCGTTAACTGGTCATCAACAGGAACACCTGAGCGGTCAACGATACAGTTGCCATCAATCGGGTTAGTAAACTCTTTAAATACAGAAGAGTCATAACTAAAGCTTTTAAAATCTTTATAGAATAACGCGGCAGATAATAACGCACCTTCTTCAAAGTACCATTCAGCTGAGATATCAAATTGATCCGCTAAATATGGGTCTAGCTGGGTATTACCACCCTTCGCTTCAGGTGTTTCATTCAAGTTAGATGATTTAAGGCGGAAGTTAGGGTTTAAGTCATCAATACTTGGACGTGCCATTACGCGTGCTGCACTGGTACGTAAAACTATATCTTCAGTCAGTAAATAGTTTAGCGTAAAGCTTGGTAAAAATTCACCATAGTCTTTTGTATCCGTTACCGGTACAGGAGCATCATAATCACTTGCTGGTACACTAACACCATCAACAACAAACATGATGTCGTCAGGGTATTCATAACCTGAATGACTGTTACCTTTAATTTCTGTACCAGCATAACGCACACCAAAGTTACCGGTAATATCGCCCGCTAATAATTCAAAATTAGCTTGTACATAAGCGCCGTAAGTTTTTTCATCTACTTGCCAAGACTTTAATGGGCTAGATTCAAACTCGCCGTCAGTACCATTTGGGAAAGCAAGTGCGATGCTACTTGGAATATCAGGAGACAACCAAGTCGTTGGCATGCCAGCCGGTGCTATACCATCTAAGAAGTGACCACCGGTAATAGAGCTATCTAATACACCTTCAACTTGATCGGCAAATATCTTAGTGGTGCCATCTTCAAACTGCTTCCACGATTTAGCAGCTTCATCTGAAACCACGGCTTTCGTACGGTCAGTGTATTTAACACCAAACTCTATTGATGTTAGGTATTCATTATCGAAACTACGGCTAACATCAAAGTAATAACCGGCTTTAGAATCATCTACCTCACGCATTTGTGAACGTGCTTGACCCATTTGCCAATAGCTAGCATCTTCATTATTCCAATTATCACAGAAAGTAAACTCAGGTAAGTTATCACCCTGTGGACCACGAACATAATCAACACCACACCATTCGCTTGGCTCATTAGATGGGTTAGTACCCTGTTTAGACCACCAGTTAACTTTATAGCTATCACTCCATTCTTGTGCGGTATCAGAATAACCAACACGACCTTTAACTAACCAATAATCACCAATGGCATGTTCAACCTCTAAACCTGTAACAAAGCTATCGGTAGTATTGGTCCATTGACCATTTTGCGCCTGTGTACCTGGTTTCTTTGAGAATGCGCTAGTAACAGTGCTCGCTGTAGAAGCATCACCTAATATGATACCAACATTTGGATCGACATTACCTGCACTACGGTGCAAGTTATTTAAGCGTGTTTGTGAGTGTATGTGATCAATTTCTTGACGGGAAAACGAAGCATCAAAGCGGATATCTGTGGCATCACCTGGACGCATTTGAAAAGTAAAAGTACCACCTTGTTTAAGTTTATCATCAAGATTAACCCTTGCTTTAGCACTATCAGCCATTAAAGCTGGGGTATTATCAGGTAAAGCTTCACCTGTTAAAGCATTACTTGCCCCTTTAATGCCGCTATTTACATAAACTTCTTCACTACGTAAATTCCAACCATTGGTTGAAAACTCCTCTTTACGTACGCTTTGTTTATCATAAAATAATGAACCGGCAATACCGATACTATCGCTGAACTGATACAGACCTGTGTAAGAAAATCTGGGTGTGGTTTCTTCTGCTAGTTCGTTGTATCTTGCTTCAGCCGAGAAAACATTAATATTTTTACTTGATGATAATGGCGCTCGGGTATGTAAGTTAATTGATGCACCCAATGAGCCTTCTTCTTGGTTGGCTGCAGGGGATTTAACCACGTCAATACGACTTAAAATGTCAGCAGAAAATAAGCTTAAGTCAACCGCTTGGCTATCGGTATTACTGGTCATCGAAACGCCGTTTAACTTAATATCATTTAACGATGCTTTAACGCCACGTACGGTAATAGTTTGACTGTCACCGCCATCTCTATCTAAAGAAACACCTGAGATACGTGATAAAGCTTGCGCGATGTTTTCATCTGACGATTTACCAATTTCTTCAGCAATAATTGAATCTGAAATGCTTTCAGAGTTCTTCTTAGCATTTAATGCTGAGTTTAAACTTGAACGAACACCGGTAACTTCGATGACTTCAACTTCTTTTAATTTATTCTTTTTTTCGCCTTCTTCTGCATAAGCAAAGGCATTACTGGCAACAGTAGTAGACAGAGCCATACAAACAAGGCTAGCTATTCTCGACTTCTTAAATTCTTGTAACATGTTATTCCCTAAACGAGTCTGAAGCTCGTATTACTTAGTTTGGATTTTTGCCAAATAAATATATTTTTATTTTTTTATGTTTATTAGTTTTTAAGTCGTCGTTGCAAAACTTGCCATTATTCTACTTAGCTTAAAATAACAGTCATCTATTTAAGATGATTTTGTAACCATACGACTGCAAATAAATGTATGGCTTTTGTAAAGCAATGTAAAGAAATAAATTGACTTTTATTAAAAATAAACACAACAACAAGACGAGACAAACAAACCAAAAACAAACAAATAGCAACAAATACAACAACCTGAACTTAATCAGCTGCACTTAACAAAAAACATTAGTCTAGATAATAAACACACCATCTTTACATTTGTTTTATTAAAAAATGTTTTAATAAGTAATCTTTACATTATATAACCAAATTGAGTTAGTAATGAGGTATGAAGGATTTATGTTTATTAATTTGTAAACTAAGGTAGAAGTGATTAAATATTGAGAAAAGTAATTAGGTAATTGTTGCGTGGGGATTTGAACTGTTATCTATTTCGAGGCATCAAGTCAACGGGGTGCAACTAGCTAAAATTACTGGGAAGAGTTATTCATTCTCTTTTATTAGGCTTTAACTTTTAGCTTGTAGGTTTTCTAGAAAAACCTGTGAAACCAAACGTGTCATTGGTTACACAGGGCTAATAAAAGAGATGCTAAACAATATATTAGGTAATTATTTTTACTCTAGCTATTACTTAGATGCACTGCAATTCTTGATAAGCTTGCAAGAGTCTATAAGTCATAGAAGCTTCTCCTGCATGAATCCATTGTCTAGGATCATAATATTTCTTATTTGGCTTGTCCTGTCCTTCAGGGTTACCAACTTGACTTTGCAAGTAGCCATTAAATTTATTATTAAAGCTACTTACGCCCTGCCAATATGCCCATTGAGTGTCAGTATCGATATTCATTTTAACCACACCATAACGAATAGCTTCACTGATATCTTCGGCACTTGAGCCTGAGCCACCATGAAAAACAAAATCAAGACTATTAGGCTCTAGCTGATATTTTTCACTAACAAATTGCTGCGATTGTAATAAAATAATAGGCGTTAAATGCACATTACCCGGTTGATAAACACCATGAACATTGCCAAATGATGCCGCAATAGTGAAATAAGGGCTAATTTTATTTAAAGACTCGTAAGCAAAAGCGACATCTTCTGGCTGAGTATATAAAGCACTATTATCAAGGTGAGAATTATCAACACCATCTTCCTCACCACCAGTGCAACCCAATTCAATTTCCAATGACATATCAAGGGCTTTTAAGCGGTTTAAATATTCACCACAGGTCGCTATGTTCTCCTCAATAGGCTCTTCAGATAAATCTATCATATGAGAGCTAAATAAAGGCTTTCCTGTTTGCGCAAAAAACTGCTCACCTTCAGTTAATAAGCCATCAATCCAAGGCAGTAACTTTCTATTGGCATGGTCAGTATGAAGAATTACATGCACATCGTAACTTTCAGCGACTTGATGAACATATTTAGCGCCAGCTATGGCACCTTGAATTGAAGCGTCGATTGAAGATAAACCTGAGCTTTTACCAATAAAGGCAGCAGCGCCACCATTAGAAAACTGAATGATAATTGGCATTTTTGCTGATTTAGCTGATGCTAATGCGGCATTTAACGTAGAGCTACTACTAACATTTACTGCTGGAAATGCACATTGATTGGCTTTAGCAATAGCATATAAACGATGAATATCGCTACCTGTAACTACGCCTTTGGCGATTGATTTAAATAAATTGGCTTTTGACATAGTATTAACAGACCTTTTCAGTCACGAACAAACACGTGAACTTTACCTATAAAAAACACATTGTATCACTATATATTCAAAAAATATAACTTAAAAGTGATTTTGCTGAAGATGCAAATAACTTGATGCTTTAAAGCTTAGCTAACATTTACTGCACTTGCAGGTTTTACAGGATATACAGTAGTATTTTATTAAACATAGAAACACGATAGTAATACTAAGACGTATTAGCAAGTGAGTAATTCTTTATGCGAAATGAAGATCGTTGATGGTTATTTGCATGTGTATAATCATCATTAAAATGATTTGGAAGTAAGGGCCTAACCAGAGCTGTAGAGAGTGGACTCAAGCTGAGTACTAAACTGCACTTAATTATTAAACCTAGGGCCCATAAGGTTCACAAGGCTCAACAGAGCCTTGTATAAGTTCTAAGATTGAGCTTTAAATAGCGATAAGCTCTTGTTCCTTCATTGCTTGCCAGAAGGCTTGTGGAATTTTTGCTTCAACTAACGAGACATTGCCTTTTACCCGTTTAGGTGAGCTAGAGTTTAAAGCTACCGAGACAATTTCATCAAACAAGAAAGAGAACTGCACACAGACTTCTGCAGGTTTAACATTAAATTTATCACATAAGGCATTAAACTTATCACGCCAAATAAATTCAGCTTCGTGGCTTTCACGGGTGATAGTTTTGTAGTCAAAGTTATCACTGCCAATTAAAAATCCAGCATTAAATACCGCTGAATTTATAACACTAACACCTTGCTTACCAAGCTTCTTCAAGAGAGCTAAAGTTGATGCGCTATGTGTATATGGCGTAATAGAGCAAGCAAACATAGCCCAATCTAATTGAATATGGTCGCTAATAAAATCAATAACACTGACATCTTTAGCACCGACACCTACAGATTCAACTTTACCCGCATCACGTAATTCCATTAATGCTTTATAGGCATCAAGAACATCTTGTTTACGTTTTACCAGATCAATTTCATCTTCAGCGCCAGCGAGGTATTCATCAGGATCATGTATTGAAACTATTTTGGCTTCATAATCACCAAGTAAATCATTGCCTTGCTGATAACAATCAAGAATGCCTTGATAGGAGATATCTTGCACTGCATCATGCTTTAAGTTTATCCAAGCCCCTGGTTCAAACGTTGGTTCTTCGCTGGTAAGCGGCACACGCTTCCAACCGAGTTTGTTGCTTATTTTAACTACATCGGGGGCTATATTAAGCGCTTTTAATCCTGCAGCTAGAGACTCTAAGGCCAATCCCGCACCATATTTCCCAGCACTATCAAATAATGGCATATCTGGACTGCCTTCAACTGCAGCTTGAACTAATTGCTTTTTAACTTCACTGTCTAGTTCGACAAAAAGATTACCTAAACTACTGGTGCCAAATATTATTTTTGGTAATGAATGCGTTTTAGTCATGATATTTTTACTCTGCTAGCCATAACATTAAGCCAGATAAATAACTATTTAACATAATAGGGCAATACCTGCTCAATGCTCTTTTGATCAATTTTTAGATAGAGTTATAGTAAAACCATTATCCTTAAGAAGCAATTACTTTATGTCTTTTATCGATAAAATACATTTTATTTTATTTTATTTAAAGACATTACATTATTTACTCAATGAAAATAATTAAAACTTAGCATTTAACCACAGCCAAACTTTATCGGCATCCACTTTTCCAGCTGTAGCATCACCGGCAGAGTATGAGGCTAGTTTGATACCAGCAGAGTAGTTTTTCGTAAAGCTTTTTGAGTACACCGCATTAATTTCAGCACCTAAATCATCCACGGTTGCTGAGGCTTCATCGGCATCAAATTTATGATAAATAATCGCCCACTTACCACCAGCAACTTTACCAGCAACACTGGCATATAAATCGGCTAAACCTTCTTTCGGGGTATTTAAGAATTGATCTGACCAACCGTTAAACTTATGCAAGGTCGCTAACGGCGTTGAAAAGCCATAATTTCCATCATCTGAGCCAAGTAACTCATAACCAACTTTAATGCCAATGCCTGAGATAGCGCTACTTAACTCAGCAGAAATATAATCAGCTGAATATGAGCTCGCCATGTTATCAGCATCTTGTTGTGCGTATTCAAGGTTATAAGATAATTTCTGCTGACCTAAGGATGTGGCGCCATTAAAACGCAGACCATAAGTATCTAATGCATTATCCGTATCATTATCAACTGTTAATAAATAGCTGTATGCGCTAATTTTACCTATTGAGGTTTTATAACTGGCATTGAGTAAATGATCTTTTGAATCAATATCTTTGGCCTGTGCAAAAATTCGATTACGTTTAGATATGTAGCCATAGTTTAGTGTTAAATCTTCGATAGGTTGATAAACAAAGGTTAGCCCATCAAAGGTTTGTCTATCTTGACGCCAACCAACATGACCAACAAATCGATGGTTATCTAGGGTGATCACTTGTCGTCCTGCTTTAACCGTTAATGACTTTTGCTGGTATTGCAGTAAAAATTGGTCAAGCTCTGTTGTTTCAGGGTCAGCTATCACAGAATAGTCGGTATTTTTACCTAAGGTATTATTGTAATCATCTACGCCGAGCACAGTGCGTGAGTCTTCAAACTCCACTAAAGACGAAAAACCACCAACACTGCCCGTTGTGTAAGTTAGGCGAGTGCGTAAAGTAAAAGCTTTTGCGTCTTTAAGGGCATTATCTTGCTCTACCGTTTCATGTCGTAAGTTTGCATCAAGATTTGTTTTGCCTTTTACCAGTGCCTCGGTAATAGAGTTGGTTTCAACAGCTTGAGCAAAAGCTAAGCTTGATTGACTTGCTGCTAGCGCGATAGATAACGATAAAGCTATTTTCTTCGGTGTCATGTTTTATTTTTCCTATTTAAGTGTTTTATATTTATTAATTAGTTTGAACTGCTTTACTTGTGTTTTATTTTGCATTAACACGTTGTTTTGGCAGACTCCCCTGTGGAGCCGTTGCTTTACTGCTAATGCTTGCTACTTTTCGTTGTTTTTCATAAAGGAAGGTTAAAACTTCAGAGCGAAGACGGTTGTATTCAATATCTTTCGCTAACGATAATCGACTCCGCGGACGAGCTAAGTTCACATCAAGAATTTCACCAATAGTCGCTTCTGGGCCATTGGTCATCATAACAATGCGATCAGAAAGTAATACTGCTTCATCAACATCATGAGTGATCATGATGACGGTATTATTAAGCTCATTTTGGATTTCCATCAATGAGTCTTGCATGTGGGCACGGGTTAACGCATCAAGCGCGCCAAACGGCTCATCCATTAACAACACTTCAGGTTGCATCGCTAAGGCTCTCGCAATGCCAATACGCTGTTTCATGCCGCCAGATATTTCATCTGGACGTTTATGCATAGCATGATCCATATGAACAAGTTTGAGGTTGTATTCAATCCACTCTTTCATTTCTCCTTTTGACATAGTTTTGTTGAAGACTTGTTTCACTGCTAGCTCGACATTTTGATAACAAGTTAACCAAGGCAATAATGAGTGGTTTTGAAAAACCACTGCCCTTTCAGGGCCTGGTTCATTAACTTCCTTATTGTTAAGTAAAACACCGCCTTTTGTTGCCTGATGCAGGCCAGCAACAATATTGAGCACGGTAGATTTACCACAACCCGAATGGCCAATCAGTGAGATAAACTCACCTTTATCAATTTGTAAGTCGACCTCTTTTAGCGCAGTAAAACCACCGGTAGGTGTCGGGAAAACCATATCTACTTGGCTGATATTTAAAAATACGTTGTTTGCTATGTTTTCAAAGCTGCTTTCAAAACTGTTTTCAATACTCTTTTCTGGGCCAGTTCTTTTAATGTTGTTCATAATGATGTCCTTAAGCGTTTACGCTTGATTTGTCCCAAGAGACTTTGCGTTGTAATTGCAACATGACGCGGTCTAATAAAAAGCCGATAAAACCAATAACCACTACCGCAGCCATAATTCTGGCAAGCGAATCAGAGCTACCATTTTGAAACTCATCCCAGACAAACTTACCTAAACCAGGGTTTTGTGCCAGCATTTCTGCGGCAATCAATACCATCCAAGCAACACCAAAGGACAAACGCATGCCGGTAAAAATCATAGGAACAGACGCGGGCAGTACTATTTTGTTAACATGCGTAAGTGTGTCTAAACGCAATACTTTACTGACATTTAATAAGTCACTATTGATTGCTGAAACGCCCATTGAAGTATTAATGACCATGGGCCACAAGCTACATAAGGTAACGGTGAGCATGGAGGTTAAGAATGATTTAGAGACCATAGGATCGTCAGAGACATAAAGGGCACTGACCACCATAGTCACTAGCGGTAACCAAGCCAGTGGTGATACAGGTTTAAAAACTTGAACTATGGGATTTAGTGCCAGATTTAATTTTTTATTCAGGCCCATCCAAATACCGAATGGAATAGCAATAAATGCTGCCGCTAAAAAACCACAAGTAACGGTAACTAAGCTGGTAATTATTTGGTCTAGAAAGGTTTCTTTACCGGTATAAGCGCGTATTTTAGCGTTATAGTCCGGATTTTTAGCCAATTTAGCCGCGTTACGTTTATCTTGACGTTGATAAAAAGCTATCGCTTTTTCTCGCTCGGTTTTATGCTCAAAATAAAGCGAAGAAAATTGTTTAACAACAGCATTCGGCCCGGGAAAATCCCCTAGAGAGGTATGAATACTCTGTGCGGTGATTGACCATAAAAATAGAAATATGCTGATACCAATAACGGGCAGTAACACGGCATTCGTTATTTTAGCTAGGCTGTTTTTAACTAGTTTAAGCACTTGCTCTGTGATAGTTAAACTGGTGATGTTTACTGTTGTTGAACTCATTTTTCACTCCTTCTTGGTGGTAACATTAAGCAAATAAGGCTTAAAGCTTGTCACCTTGTTTAAGACCAATGTTGAACTTCTCTAAATAGGCATTAGGTTGTTTGCCGTCATAAACGATATTGTCGATAAAGTGTTTTTGCGGCGCTTTAAAACCCGTTTCTTTGGTAAAGTCAGGGAATTCATTGGCTGGAATTAATTTGTCAGCAATTAAAGATTGTGCGGCTTTAATGTAAATATCTGGACGATAGACCTTGCTCGCTAAGTCTTTGTACCACTGATCACTTTTGTCATCTGATATTTGTCCCCACCGGCGCATTTGCGTTAAATACCAAATAGCATCTGAGTAATAAGGGAAAGTGGCGTTATATCTGAAAAACACATTAAAATCAGGCACATCACGTTTATCACCTTTTTCATATTCAAAGGTGCCTGTCATTGAATTAGCAATAACATCGTGATCTGCGCCAACATAATTAGATTGAGACAGTATTTTTACTGCTGCTGGGCGATTAGCATTGTTATTTTCATCTAACCATTTAGCAGCGCGAATAAGAGCACGTGTTAAACGAATAGTAGTATTAGGGTATTTTTCTGCAAAAGCTGCGGTGATACCAAAGACTTTTTCCGGATTATCTTTCCAAATTTCATAATCGGTAACCACAGGTACACCAATGTTTTTAAATACCGCTTGTTGGTTCCACGGCTCACCTACGCAGTAGCCATGTATAGTGCCTGCTTCCATGGTTGATGGCATTTGTGGTGGTGGCGTTACTGACAATAGGGCTTGCGCATCAATTTGTCCGCTGGTATCGCCTTTGTGCGGAGCATAATAACCTGGGTGGATACCACCAGCCGCTAACCAATAACGTAATTCATAGTTATGAGTAGAAACAGGAAATACCATACCCATTTTAAAGGGTTTACCGTCTGCTTTAAGTTGTTCAATCACCGGCTTTAATGAGTCAGCTTTAATGGGATGTACCGGTCTGCCATC
>Ga0105359_10001125_pt1 | contig 22490 bp, 18 predicted proteins | sample GOMGulsemesocosm_6_FD_83659 | JGI IMG/M metagenome (GOLD analysis project Ga0105359, IMG submission 83659) | Methane-oxidizing microbial communities from mesocosms in the Gulf of Mexico - GOM8C Gulf of Mexico | ecosystem: Environmental > Aquatic > Marine > Cold seeps | place: Gulf of Mexico...
AGTAAAAAAAGCGTGATTATTTAAAGTTCATTAGGTGACAACAAAATAAAAAATGCTTATACTGCACCCGCTTTGTTAGTTCATTCACTTGATTGCATTAAGAAAGCAGGCCAAAATGTGAAAGTGGGCCTTTAGCTCAGTTGGTTAGAGCATCCGACTCATAATCGGCAGGTCCGCAGTTCAAGTCTGCGAAGGCCCACCATTTTCACTATCAAAACCATAAACTTATATTAACACTTGTAAGTCTTAATACTTCAAAAGACCTCAGCAAGTGACCCTGTAAGTGACCTTCGATATTCACTCAAGTTTACTCTCCCTAATCTAATACTTAATTATTTAACATTGTTATTTATATACACCATTTCGGTTTTAAACTGCTAGATTCTCTCAATATAATGAATGCACCTTGCCTTGTTGACCTCAGCAAATTCATTATTAGTATTTAAACAATTAATACTAAGGATTTCTTGGTGCGCATTACTGACATTACAGTTTAAAATATTGGCATATATTTCCTAATGAATTAACTACTAGTGTGAAGATGTATTGTAATGCCTTGTAATATCCTTTTGTATTGAAGTATGTATAATTTTTCTAAGTGTGTTACTGATATGTATACATAATAAGCTGTTATATTTTTATATCCAAAAGGAGTTTCACTTGAAGTTAAAAGAAGCATCAAAATTATTTGCTAGTCAATTCCCTATATTTTTCATATTTGGGCTAGCGTTACTTTCAGGAATTAGTTATTACAATAAAAAAACGTCCGAATTTGCTTTCGATTCATTTAATGAACATTTAGCTATGAATTCAATAGTATTAATTTTTTTACTTTGTATGTTAATGACAGGTTTATTCTTGTTGTTTTTTGGCTCTTACGATAAAACTAAGAAGTCACATAAGTTTATTTTTAACAATATTATTTCCCCGCCAGTCGAGTTAGGTATTACATTATCTTCAGTAGCATTTTCATTATCCTTATCATTGGCTGTCATCTTGGCTTTTGAGGATAAAGCTAAGGCGGTGGTATTAGCTATTAATTCTATTTATATAATTGGTATCGCATTCTTTTACTGGGGATTCCTCAAGTTAATCCAAGAAAACTCTTATATAGACGGTCGTGGAATGCAAGCAACTTTAGGGGTGTTCCTTATTCTAGGGGTACCTTTCATTGGTTGGGTTATGATCCCTAAGTTGATGTTACTTTAAAAATATAACAAGTTGCTTAAACGGAAAAATAACAGCTGGCCACCGCTTCGTGATTATAGCCAACCATTATTTTCCGCTTAGTAAGGCTACAACGAGCTTTAACAACCTGAGTATCCTGAAAATTTTATGGTCATAGCAACTCAAAATTACGAAAAAATCTATCAGGACTATTCTGATGCTTTAGAGTGGATGAATCAGCTTGAGGTAAACCTTGGTTCAGGAAGAACCTCCAACTACCTTAAGATGATTAGGTTCTGGAAAGATAACTATAAAACAGAAAGCACGGATAATGTTAAAAAACAATTTCCTGATTTTGTCAGCTCAATGTTTGAAATACATGATTTCATTGATATCTACAAATCTTTCAATAACGTACAAAACCAACAACTAAATGAAATAGTCAAAAAATTAAAAAAAGGGGTTAAAGGACCAATCCACTTATCTGATGAAACACCAAAATCAACCACCGCTCGTAATTTCCTATTTGAAGCTTTATTTGCAGCCAAAGTTCACAAGCCAGACTATGGAGTAACAGCCATTTTAAATGCGGCCTCAGATACAGGAATAGAAATTGAGAAAAATAAAATTTGGGTCGAATGTAAAAGAATCTCAACTGATGACAAGATTGAATCTAATGTAAGGAAAGCTTCAAACCAACTAGATTCCATCATAAAAAAGCAAAAAGGTTCTGGTCATCGCGGAATTGTTGCTTTAGAAATTACAAAAATATTAAACCCTGATGATGAGTTGTTTGTTTCAAGTAATGATTTATCCTTGCAAAGATCAATTGATAAAATAATGGATGATTTTATTTCAAAATATTCCTCCATTTGGCAAAAAATATATACTGAGAAAAACAAAAAAATACTTGGAACAATTATTCGTTTTTCATTTATGTCCACATCGGAAGAAAGGAATTTATTAGTCCATACATCGCAATGGGGACTAAATCCACGCTTAGGTATCCAAAGTAGTAAAAAATTATTACTTCAAAATTTAGTAGCCAATATAAATAAGTAGCAAATCATGCAGCTAACAAGTCACTTATAAGGACAAATAGCAGTTGGTTTTTGCTCCTTCGTCGCTTATTTTAACCAACTATTAATTGCCTCTTAGTGAGGCTATAACCCAATATCATGTCGGAACTATTTTGAGTAGATGTATTTTTAAAGATCAAACCCTAGGGCAGTATGATTTTGGCTTTCAGCAAATCGAAATTAACAATAAGGGTAAGTCCGTTGAAGATATTGAAAGAATAATCAACACAAAGAAACTCGATACTCTGAGTAACACTGAACTTGAGATATTTAAAACGTATAAACACGAATCTACGCATTTATTAGATGGGACTTCGACTCTGTGGGGGATGGAATACACCTGTAGAATGTATAATTGGTTTAATAACCCAACTGAAACGTATTTAAAAGTAATATCTTTAAATGATGCTGAGATTCAGATGCATTCGAAACTGTTACAAAATCCAAATACAGCTCAAAATTATCTTAAATTAAAGTATTCACTTGAACATGACGAACACTGTGGCGTGTATGTTCATATGCATTATTTAAATGAATATGATGGCGTAATCCAATCAACGCCAATCACAATGCTATCTCTGATAGAAGGGCATGCATACTCACAAGAGCAGTTAATATCATGTGATTTATATGAAGATGATTTAGTGTCTTCAAACTTGTTAGTCGCGCAGGTTAATGAAGATATAAATTCGCTTAGTGGCAGTGAGTACTCTTGCTTTCTTACGTTGATAAATCAGCTTTTTCCTGAATTGAAATTACGTCAAAAGCTATTGATAATGATCCTTATTTCAAGGTTTTCTTTAAATGCCCCCACCTTTTTTATTAGTTCATTCCCCGAATATATTTTAAGTCATATATTCTCAGGTGCGCCGGAAGAATTAATTAGCGCTTTGAAAATGGAAATGTCGAGAGGTATGCACCGTAGCACACTTTGCCTAGCCTTTCTGTTGTGTTTGGCAATGCATTCAGAAACGACTAATAGGATCACTAATTCGACAACGTTAGAAGAAATGGAAGAAGTTTTGTTAAAGATTTATCAAAATCAAAATAAGTCAATTGAGGATGTAAAATCGTCGTTGTTACTTCAATATAAGCTGGAGTTTGAATTGCTGTCAGAGCTTCTAAATGAAAAAGGAGCGTATTTAGCCAAAAAACTAGCAGAACAATTCAAAGATAAAAACTGGTATTTTGACGATTTAAACACTCTTGAACTTCCAGATTTTTTCTTATCGGACGGTGATAAAGCAGAGCCTAGTAAACGTATTGATTATGATATGGAAGCACATATGGATGATAAGCTTGAAAAGGTAGTTAATTTAGAAAGTGCCCTTAAAGGGCTAGGTGTGGCTAGACAGCATTTATATCCGCATGTTTACCATGATTGGTTAAAACGAATTAAATCAGGCGGGACTGGTATTGTATATTACCCCGAAGCATCAAACGGGTTATAACAAACTGTTCAAGCGGGATAAATAACAGGGCGTTATCGATACAAAACCTAATCCAACTTGTCCAATTAGCAGTAATAGCCAATGTCTGCAAAGTGGTATTACTAGTTTTAAGCTTATGGCAGTTATAGCTACTACCTAACTGTTGCAATAAGCAAAATTTTACCAAACATCAGTAGATTTATACCTGCATTGAACAATTTCATTCTCGCTTTGCTGCAAGATAGCTATTCTCTTCGCTCTTGTGCCCCCCCCCCAAGCATCTACAGGGTACATCTTGCCCTAAGTACCCATGAGGCGGCGCTGTGATTTACTCACCTTATATCGCTTATAAGAAGCTTCCATGTAGAGGTACGTTCGAGCTATCAGGCCTCCAGCAATATCCAGAATCTCAGATTTTCGATTATCAAGTTTCAGTGCACCGCTACTGAGGTCACTTTTTTCCATAGGAAAATAACAAAGTGATAGTTCTTCTCAGGGCGTTAACTCAAAATAATAGGGGGAAAGTCAAATAAGTAGACCCAATATAAGTTACACAAAACCAGCCGTAGTATAATTATTTGGCACCATCATTCTTTACTTTTTCAAACAGCTCTCCAACTGTACAGTCAAAAAGATCACACAACTTATCAATAGCATCTAAATCAACTTTTTGTGCAGTCTCTTTATATAGAAGTGTAATCGTATTTCTATGTAAACCAGTAGCCCTGTGTACATCCATTACATTCATTTTTCCTTCACCCATTAATTTACTCAAATGGCACTTTATCATCACTTTATTGACCTCAAGTCTATTTATGTCATCTTAAGTGACATAAACACATTGCAATTAACATTTAAGGTGCTATTATGTTATTTGAGATGACATAACGACAAACTAAATGACTTTAATTTTGTTAGTGTAGCATTCAATAAGGAGTAGATCGATGAAGCAAACAAAATCTATATTTTTGATATTTAGTTTAATCGTACTAAATGGAAATGAATATATTGGCCAGAATCGAGTTCACCTAAAGTGATCCTCCTTAACTACACACAAGGAAGTGATACAAGCTCTATTAAGTGCGATTTCTCATAACCTCAAAGGTTACTACCAGTTTCCATAAATATCATAGTAAGGATGTACTCTATGCGTGTTACCAAATGTGAAAATATAAAAATGTCTCTGATCAGTAACAAGGTGGTTAAAGTTAACCAACTTAGAAACCCTTTAATCAAAAGTGAAAAAGAATGGGTAATTGAAAATGCGGATCATGTACCACCATTTTGGAGCGAAGATCATGCTTATATTGCTCAAATACAATATCGAAAGTATCTTAAAAGCATCCAAAATAGAGTTGAAGAGCATCAGCAAGAAATTTTGCTAACTGACCCAAAGCTTGTAAATAATACTCTTGTTAAGAATATCAGCGTCAAACTACAAACAACCTACTTTAAAAGCAGTGTGCATTTGATATTGAGAGAATCCAACGGTGATGAAATTGAAATCAGCTCATTAAGTGACTTTCATATCTATGACGCTAACAACCCGCACTTTACAGGTCGAAAAATTCAATTGGTAACGGACGATAATACAATCTGCATAACAAAAGGGCAGAGGCTCTACTTGCACATTGTGGGAGGTATACTTCTTATCGATAATATTTTCGTATCATCTCAATATCATCACTCATAAGAAGGGGAGTTTCCATAATGAATTTTATTGCTAAAAATGAAGCAGCTTCTTTCGATCATAAACACTTTAAAGCATTTAGTGAAATTGATAATGATGGTAAGAATCAACTCATGACAGTTATCTCTACCGACATACTAGTTGTTGCATTGTGCCTTGTATCAACTCAGCAGCACTTAGATGAATTAATAAATTTTATGTCTTCAAAGCTTCGCCAAAATTTCTTGTGTAAGCTAGCAAACATACATCACCTAGCACCTAGCTATGTTCTTGTTGAACGTACTCAAAAAATGATCATGGCAATTTATAACATGTTTGCCGAACTATCATCAAACTTGTCTTTTTATTTAGATATATCCGTTCTAGAAAAGGGGAACCAATCATTATCATTAGCGAATGTACACAAAGACACAGAGTCGGCATACAAAGATCTTTATTCGATGACCATATTAGAAAATGAGCTGAACCAGGTAGCTAAAAAGGATGTGAAAAATTTCAAAAATATCATTGATGCAGGATCAAAACGAAGACTGATCTTCTCAAATAAAACTAATCTAAACTCTTTAAGTGAATTAGAAAAACAGTACCCAAACTTCAAAGGTGTTATTGATATTATTCGCGCGTCTTGCCACGTCAGTTTACTCGGTAACACGAGATTAACTTTACCAATAATAAATCTTCAAGGTGAGCCCGGTATCGGAAAAACGGTATTTGCAAAAGCCTTGGCAAATGCGTTAAACCTAGAATTTTTTTCATTAAACATTTCTTCTATGCATAACAGGTTTGAGTTAGTCGGTTCTAACAGGCAATACAGCGATGCAAATATTGGTGGCATTACACAAATAATGTGCATGGAAGCTAAAACTTTTCAGCCATTAATTTTACTCGATGAATTATGTATGGCAAAAGATACTGATAACGAAAGTGTTATTCACCCCTTGTATGCTTTCTTTGATCAAAACCAACGAAAAGCGTTTAAAGATCATTATTTGAATATAGCTTTAGATCTTTCAGGTGCCTTAATTATCACCACCACGAATGAGTTTGAAAAATTGAGACCTGCACTCAAATCAAGGCTAACTAATATAGAAATAAAACCACCAACAGCTCATCAAATGAAGTTTATATTACAGACAACTTATAAGAGCTGCTTACTAGAGATGGGATTAACAAAATATTTCACACCCTCTCTTTCACCGAAGTTAATACAATCACTTTGCAAAGCATCACCAAGAGAGTCACTACAATTAATTAAAATTGCTATCGGTACTGCTTGTTCTCGTGCAAATAACTCCTCGAAAACACAACTATTGATTACGGACTTCAACTTCCCGTTATTACCTCCGAAGAGTACTGAGAACCTTATAGGTTTAAAAAAAGTTATTCATTAATATAATTATGTAGGAGCAAGTTATGACGAATAGAATTGTTTGTTGGTTCAGCTGCGGGGCAGCAAGTGCCATTGCAACAAAAATTGCAATTTCTGAGAATAATAATAAACAAGAGCTGGTTATAGCGTATTGTGAAGTTAAAGAAGAGCACCCTGACAACCATCGTTTTTTAAAAGCATGTGAGGATTGGTTTAAACAAAAAATAATCATCCTAAAAAATGAATTTTATGATGCTTCTATTTTTAATGTTTTTGAAAAAAACTACATGCGAACTCCCTACGGCTCTCCTTGTACTAGAGCTTTAAAGAAGCAGGTCAGAGAAAAGTTTCAACGAAGCAATGATACACATATTTTTGGCTATACAATTGAAGAAGAAAATCGTTTGAATAATTTCATTGATGCAAATAATGAAATAGATGTTTTAAGCCCACTCATTGAGCACAAAATCAGTAAAGAAAACTGTCTTGCTATGCTACAAAATGCGAATATCGATTTACCAATAATGTACTCCCAAGGATATCCCCATAATAATTGCTTAGGATGTGTAAAAGGTGGCATGGGGTATTGAAATAAAATTCGCGTAGACTATCCGGATACTTTTCAACGTATGGCTAAGTTTGAAAGACGAATCGGCTATACAGTATTGAAAGAGCCGAAATCAGGTTTGCCGTTGTTTTTAGATGAATTAGACCCTAAAAGGGGGCGATTAGCTTCTGAACCCAATATTGAATGTGGTATCTTTTGTCATGCAGCTGAGAATACATATAATGAATAAAGGTGTTCTATCTAAAATTTTTGCTATTACAATTTATTTTACTCCCCACGTTACTCCTAGAGTTATTTCCTAGGAGGAACGCTTTAAACTTTCTAGGAAGAACGTTTAGGAATTTTAGTAAAGGAACGCTTTAAAGTTTCTAGAAGGAACGCCCATATTGCATTATCAAGTTGAATTTCACATACTAAATATATAAAAATAAAACGAGGCGTTTTTGATTATAAATGAATAATAAAAATATCAAATATGAATGGTTAACTAGCGCCGAAGTTCAGAAGAAAATGAAAATTTCGGGCTGTGAATTAATGCATTTACGTACAAGTGGAGCACTTGAATACAAGAAAAAAGGGAATAGTTTTCTATATAAATTCAGCATAACACCGTAAAGTTTATGATGTCTAATTCAAGTGCTAACTCATAAATAGGCAATGGAGTTGTCTTAAACTGCGCAATACAACTTACATAAAAGTATATCAATGGTAATAAATTAATTTATGAATGCAGAACAATTTAAAGCACTAGTTAAGTCAGTTAAAGTAGGAAAAAAACTCCCGGATGCTATTTATTTTCATCGAGAATCTTTCGAACATGCACCAGAAAAACTCATTAAATTTATCAATATTGTCGCAAAAGCGCTTAAAGTTGATGATGAAAAATGGGATTTGGTTAAAGTATTTCGAAGTGACTTTAGGTTATCTCTGCTCAGCTACCCTACTTTTTTTACTGATTCATACCCCGCTCTAGAACAGAGCGTAACAGTTAATTTAGCTAAACTCTCACATCGCATTACTTCTTATAACTCTCAAGAAAACCCTCCTATTTTGCATAGGAAAGAGACCATGATCCCTCAAAATCATCCGAGATATGATGAGTTTTCAATGATAACAGAAGAAGGAGAAGCCGCAGGATTATATGAAAACAGTCGTATGATTGGCTTTAAAAACTCTTGGGAAAATCTCATAACTAAAAAGGGTTATGAGCTTATTGATGGTCGATTATTTAGACGCTCAACAATAATAAGTAGTGATAATAATGACAAAGAAATTGATCGTCACAAAACGGCTTTAGTACGACATGAGCTGTCTGCTCCCATGAAAACCATTGCAAAAAATGGCTTTTTATCAGGTGAATATTCAATTTTTGATTACGGTTGTGGACGCGGTGATGACTTAAGAGAACTAGAAGCTCATGGACTTGATGCTATTGGATGGGATCCTAATTACAGACCTGATGCCGATAAAATAAACTCAGATATTGTTAATATCGGTTTTGTCATCAATGTTATTGAAGACCAAGATGAACGTATTGAGGCCATCCTTGGTGCTTGGGAAATAACTGACAAACTGTTAGTTGTTTCTGCAATGTTGGCAAATGAGAGCTATTTATCGCAGTTTACGCCATATAAAGATGGAGTGATCACTTCACGTAATACCTTTCAAAAATATTTCACTCAAGCAGAATTAAAGTCCTATATTGAAAGAACCATTGATGAAGAGCCAATTGCTATTGCACCAGGTATTTTTTATATATTTAAAGATAAATATCTTGAACAAGAGTTCCTTAAAAACAGACATAAACGAACATATCAATGGCAACAATTAACTGAACCCAAGCCTGTAAGTGAAGACCAAGCCCGAATATTATTTACCAAGCATCAAGACTTATTAGAGGCATTTTGGCTCTCCTGCTTGGTTTACGGCCGCTGTCCTTCATTCGAAGAATTTGATCAAAGTGAGCAAATAAAAGAAGTTGTCGGATCAAATAAAAAAGCGATAAAACTAGTAACTGATTGGTTTGGAATTGAAGAATTAAAACTTGCGAAAGAGATGAGAAAAGATGATTTATTGATCTACTTTGCTCTTGCCATGTTCGAAAAGCGTAAAGCTTACACCCACCAACCGGACGATTTAAAGCGAGATATTAAAGCCTTTTTTGATACTTATAAAATTGCCCAACATCAAGCGAAAGAGTTATTATTTAAAATTGCTGACGTTGAACTGATCTCAAAGGAATGCTTATCAGCCAATAAAACCTTACCTGCTTCCAAGCTTGTGCTTGAAAATGATCAGCCTCATTCTCTTATTTTTCATAAAAAATTCCTTGATGAATTATCATCATTGCTTCGAGTATATGTTTTATCTGCCCTTCAAATGTACGGGGAATTAGATGAAATTCAGCTTATAAAAATACATATCAACTCAGGAAAAGTTACATTACTTGGCTATGAGAGCTTTGATAATACTCCATTACCACAGCTAAAAGAACGAGTGAAAATTAAAATGGCCGAGCAAGACGTCGACTTTTTTGACTATATACGTGAAGACAAACGTCCCGTTCTATTGGATAAAATTGAATTTATTGATGAAAGTTTTGATGATTTTAAAAAACAAAAGGCGTTTAATGGGCGTCTTAATCAAGAGTTGGCAGATAGAGAATCCAGTCAACAAACCATTTCATTTTTACAAATTAATACCCTCCTGCTGCCAAATATAAAAATAAAAGGGTATAAATTTTATAAAGCATAGAAGAAAATATTAAAAGTAACTTGAATTTAGCCTCTAGTTCAAGTGAATATGGAGTCACTATTCGGGATATGGTAAACCTGTCATTAAAAACTGACTATCATTAAAAATCATTTCCTTTAATACGGCATCGTAAAATTTCATTCTATTTGTAAAGAACATCTCTGTAGGTGTACCGTCTTGGTAGTTTTTTTGAGAACGTAACAATTCAAACACCTGAGGATATTGACCTTTATTTACTTGCTGCTCTAAATCTAAAGATGAAAATATAGGGTGATTTATGAATGCATCTTGTTGATATTTTTGTGCTGTATTTTTATCTTCTCTTACGGCCCTTAATTTACTCTGAACGGTCATGTTACTAAAAGCTGAATTCTTACTCTGACCTATTAAAACCATATTTCCTAAACTATGAACAAAACTATCTCTTTCTTCGCTAACAAAATAATTAGTTCCTTCTCCATTTTGAGGTTCTATATGCTCTAGAGACAAATCTTTTAAATGATATTGGGCATTCTCGCCCTTGTTATATAAGAAAAATAGTAAATGCCTAAATGTTGATTGATGTGAACTGTTTGTATACCTAAGAGATTTTAAGTTAGTGGAAAAACTATCATTTTGTTTATCAAAGTAAGTCCTAGCTAATCCTTTAACATCTGTTATGAAATTAATTATCCGTTGATCATTTTCAGCTCCATTTTCAGATATGAGAGTAATAAAACGCTCTAAAATTTTTTGAGCCATTTCAGGTAAAACTTTGGAAGATAAATTATTAACTTTACTAATAATACCTATTTTAATTAGTAAATCACTAATAACTAAATATGCCTGTTCCTCGACTTCATATCTATTAATATCTCTATGTTCAACACTTTCCCATATATTTAATTTTGTTACTCCTTTTTTTCTTTTTGTAAGCTGCTGTAGATTAAATATTGCTAACATAGTTTGTCGTCCCCAATGGAATTTCAAACTATGTATTGCTGCTAAGTTCCACTGTAGAGAATTAATAGTTAATTTTTTATTAAATAAACCATATTTTGTTATAGAAGATAAGTTTATGGTTAAATTTAATAGCCTACTAAAGTAATGCTCTATATTCTCATTTTTAAAAAAAGCTGATCTTTGCGGATTTTTATTGGATAAATAACTATATTCTTTAGTCGTTTTGGTGAAGCCTTCTGATTTAATCAAATCATTAATTAAATTAACTCCAGACTTTAAATTATTTTCATAGCTTTTTAGATCTTTCCAGGCATCATTTGAGTAATTATTTCCTAATTTTTCAACAAAATAGTTTTTTAACAAATCAAGTACAGTGAGCTTTCTAGCTGTATCATTTAACACTTCAAATAGTTTAAAAGAATCATCCTTATTTTCTGAAACAATCAATGCTGCGCCAGCGTATTTAAGATATAGCTCTAACTTTTCATGCATAGCCTCTAAAATTTGTTCGTTGCTTTGCCCCTCCTGCATTAACGAACTGTATATATGATTAAATATAATCTCGATATTTTCGCCATATCTATTATTTGGTAATGTTGTAATTTTTAAAAGACTCTTTTCTTCAGTAATCTTTGTTGAAATTATTGCTTCCTTTAATTTATCGTTGCTATCATCATCTGAGATCTCTAGTCTGAGTTTCACTTCATTTACTAAATATTCAGCAGAGATTCTATAGTCTATTGCTTTTTTGCTTTGTTCATTTTCCTCTTCACTATCAAACACGCTATTGTCAAAGTCACCAAAGCTTAACTTGCAAGATTTTTCAATAAGTTGAACCTCCAAATTTTGTTGATGCCTTATTAATTTTTTTGAGCTAATTTGAGAAAGGTCGGCATGTTTATAACGATAATATGTTATTAAATAAGATAAATAATTAAGTAAATATAATGTAGTCAATCTTTGTTGCCCATCTACAACTTCGAATGAACAATCAAAACTCTTGCTCTGTAGCTTTTCAAGAATGATTGCACCAGTAAAATACGATTCATCTTTCAAATCACTTTTGTCTGACACATCTAATATATAGTTATCTAAATCAGATAGTAACCTAATAATTTCATCTTGCTCCCAGTCATATTCCCTTTGATAAATAGGTACCATTAGCTTATTGATTTTTACTAAAGGCTCTTCTAGGGCGGAAAAAAAAGAGTTATTTGATGTTTGTAAATTGGGTTCTATATTGATTTTCATACTGTTTCCATTCTTGTTATTTTGATAGGAATCTTTTTAACTTTTTAAAGCTGAATTTTACATGCTAATCAAATTTAATTTATTATATCCAGATGAACTTTAGAAAATTGTATAAACTCTTCAAAATCAATGAATCCGTCATGATTAGCATCGAATTCTTTTAAAATTTTAGAGCTTTTACCAACACCTTTTTCATTTAGTAGCACTTCAACTAGTTCAATCAGTTCAACTCTTGATATCACTCCATCAGAATTCCTATCGAAAAAATCAAACATTTCTTTTAACGTATTCATATTAATTCCTTATTATAAGAATGGGTTTTCATCAACGTCTATACCCGAATTACCACCACTATTTATGGCATCTGTCATTTTTTCTAAAATTATCAATGGATTCCATGCTGAATCTACTAACCAATCTTTAATAACATATAAACCGCCATTGGAGTACTCTTCAAAAACTTTAATGGATAGAGAAACATTCTCATCTTTCATAAAGTTCATATCTTTTTTTGTAAGTAAGCCAAACATAAAAATAAGGTTATGCTGATCTACTCTCGATCCTTTATAACTACCACTTCCGGCAAATTGCCCTAGTGTAATCCCTGTATTTTCTTTGGAATCTACATCTTCTTTTTTTTCTAGCTTTTTACCTACCATCGCAGAAAATACGATCAAATCTTTTATATTATCAAATATTTTTTTATCATTGTTAATCTTCCCATCCAAGGAGCCGTAAACAAGAAGGTTTACCACTTCTTTATATTTGTTATTTCGTCTTACATTCTTATTTGATAAATCAAAGCTTAATGAACTCATTTCACTTCCTCTATAATAGTTCTATCGATATCACAATCATATCGACTCAAAACAAAGTCTTTATCCCTAATCTTGGTAATATCTAATTCTTTATCATTCTGCGAAGAAGTTTCTTCCATTATTAAACAATATTCGGCTCCTATTTTCTCTCTAACTTGCTCATCCATTTCCTTCGACCACTGGCTTGATGATACTAAAAATACAACTTGACCAGCATGAAGAGGAAGTTGTTTTACAACAACATTGCGATATTTTTTATCTAAAACGCCAAAAGGAGCATCAATAATCAAAGGGGCTATTGTTGCTGATGATAATATGGAGTCTTTTACATTTCTCCTTTCAGCAGCAAAGCTAATTAACGCTGCTGTAATTGTTAAATTAAGTAATAGATTTAACCCATCACCTTGTCCTACATTGTTATTATCTTTATCCAACAAACGAAAGCTAAAATCAGATTCATTTACTTTTATATGAAAATCATGTCTAGAAAACTTTTCCAAGGTACTATTTACTTCTTTGAGTACATGGAGGCGAATATTCTTTTCTGTTTTATTCAAGTAGTCTTGTAAATAATTTTTCAATGCATCTATAAAATCTTTTTTATCTTGAAACGCTTCTATTATTTCTGTATTAGGTGAGATTGCTTTTAGGCTTATCATGTCTTTTTCGATAGACCTTTGGAGATCATCGACTTTCACTGATGATTTACCTAATAGTTGCTCTTGGTTACTAATATCTTTCTTTATATTGGCTCTTTGTCTTCTTAAACTATTTATTTCAATTTCGGGAATAGCGTTAATTCGTTCATTAATGCTTTTGAGTTGAATAATGAGTTTTTGTATTCGTTCATCAATATCATCAAACCCTTTTAAGTCATTATTTATGGTATCTTTACATACACTATAAAGAGTATTTATATCTTGAATCTGTGCTCGAATACCAGACAGACGCTGTAGTAGAGCAGGATTTGCTGCTTTTGCTAACATTTCTGTTATCTTTTTATAGCCTTCAGAACCGTGCATCAAATCGTTACCACAGATACACTTTGCTTCTGATAATATATCTTCAATAAATGTTTTGTTATATGGCTCTGGTAAACGTCCTTTAAGTTGCGATTCATCTATAAAATCAAGAGATGAATTCGCAAATTCATGGCCGAAAATTGCCCAACCATATTTTGATATGTTTGAATATTTACGTTTCTCAAATTGTTTTTTAGATATTTGGCAATCTCTTAATTCGCGGGATAATTTTTGTTCTTTTAATTGAAGCGATTGAAGATCTCTATTTTCAATCAAAGCCAATTTATTCTCTACTTCTTCCAATTTTGTATTTAACCCGGGTAGTAACTCTTCTGCATTTTTATAAGTCTTTTGGTACTGAATTAGAGATTCTTCATCTATTTTGATAGATCGGTCTAAACTTTTCGCTTCGCCACTAGTATCTTGAGAAGCAATATTTTTCCTTGCTTCGCTTGATAACTTTTGTAGGTCTCTAAGGAGTGCCTCTGCTACTTTAAACCCTAAAATATCTCTTATAGATTGTGCGAGGTTTCCTTCATTATTTCCTGCGTCAACGGCATTACTCCCTTCTCCTTGAAAGAAGAAATATTCAGCCATCTCCTTTGGTAGCATCCCGTTAATTATTAAATCAGGTTCATCTAGTGCAGGACCCCAGACATCACCATCTTGTTGATATAGCTGGAATGTCGATCTTTTATTATCCTGTGTGTAGCCGCGTATGATTAAATACTCGACTCCACCTTCTTCAAATTCTATTTCGACGGTACAATTTTTTTTTCCCGCCTTTTTTGCTGTCTCGTTTACTAAATTTGTCGGGTTTCGAAAGTTGTTTGTTAGTTTTCCGAAAAATGCCCACTTAATAGCATTTAATAAAGATGTTTTTCCTACGCCATTTTCTCCATGAATAATGGTGACGTTCTTTTCCGGTGACACTGCAAATGCTAATCTCACCTGTCCATAATATTGACGAAAATTTTTCATGGTTACAGTTCTAAGAAGCATTTTTCTCTTCCTTATAATTTTTCAATTCAGCTGAAATTTCTTTATCTAATAATTTATTCTTGCCACCAGAAACTGTTCCATATGTAGCTTTTTTTTCAATAGTTAATAATTTTGAAAGAGTCCTTTTTATAACATCATTTTTTTCAGCTGCATCATCTACTCTTTTTAATTCAGCCATTTCAGCCATTATTTTATCCATTTCATCCATCTAAACTTCCTCCAATTCAATATCAAACATTTCAGCTATATTTCGTGCTTCTTTTTCTACAGTGACTCTATTTTGAGATAACCGTACGAAGTCCATCACTCTCTTTAACTCTTTGTAAACCAGTTTTCGCTGACTATTCGATTGCTCACTAGCATTTGGCAAAACAACAAAATCATATATTTCAGCATATTGTTTACCTGGAAATCTTCTAAGAATCCTTCCCCTACGTTGTATGAACTGCCTAGAATTGGAGCTGCTTGCAAGAATAAAGGCTCTTGTGCACTGGGGAATATCTATACCCTCATCAAGTACTCGCATTGATACTAAAGCATCAATATCACCATTGACAAAACTATTCATAATCTTATGCCGTGCGGGTTTATTTTCTAAAGACGTAAATTTAGAAAGCTTCCATCCTTGATCAGATATAACTTTTGCTAATGAATTTAATTGAGTTTTGGTTTCCTCTTCGTCCTCAGACTCATTAGTTGAACCTTCACCAACGTAGAATAAAGTATGCTGTTTATTCTGAATCTTTTCGTTTTTTAACAAGGAAGATAATACAACTTTCTTATTTTCTGCATTCTGAATAATCTTATTTCTTTTACGAATGGCATTAGATAATGCTGTATTACTCTCTGCTTTATTTATAGCCATTAAACGGCCAATTTCTTTGGTCAAATCTTGATAAGATATTGTTTCACTTTCGGTGAGATTAACGGGGATTAGTCGATAAATATATGGAGTTAATATACCATTAGCTAATGCTTCAGCTAATGAATAATCAGCAATTACATTGCCATAGTATTTAGTAAGGAGTTCTTTCTCAATATTAGGCCCTTCAAACTCTCTCTCTTCATCTTCAATAAAAGGTGTAGCAGACAACCCCATTCTATAACTTGATTGAGGTAAACTTTGAGCCATGTTGGTAGTTGCATGTCGATGGCACTCATCACCGATAAAGAAGATGCTTTCCTTTTCAATTCTAGAGATTAAACTTTGAAACCTAGGGCTATTTAGAGTCCTATTTACAACTACTATTGATGCAAATTCTATGCTACCTCCTTGCAATAAATTAATAGTATCGCTTAATTTATTTTCCCAAAGTTTTATAGAGTTAAAACACTTGATAGGTTTCATATTGAATAAAGCTAACTCACTCACCCACTGCTCAGCTAATGCTTGATAGGGTACCGCCACAATCACTAACATTTTTCTGGGTAATGATGCGCTGTTAAAAATTGTACTAACCCCATACATAGCGGTTATAGTTTTTCCTGAGCCTGTTGCAAGTCTAAATAAGCCTCTTTTGCCATTAGCAAACCAATTTTTTAAAGCTTGTTTTTGATGCTCAAATATTACAAATTTATTGCCCTTAATATATTCAGGTATAATGGGATAATGATTTTCTCTTTGTGTAGACAACTCATTAAGCAGCTCGATTTCATCAAAATCATTAACAAAGTCAATATCAACATTTGTTTTATAATAATCAATGATTTTTATATAAAGTTCTGAAGGCATATCAATGGTATGTATATATGAATCATTTCCTGTCCATAGTTCTTCAAAACCACGTTCAAAATCCGTGGCATACTCATTGTATATTTCTATATTCCAACTTTTATAAACTGCTATTGATTCAAAATTTAAATCAGGGCGGATTGCATTAGTTGTTTCATTTGCGGAACCGTGGAATAGGATTTTGTTACCATTATCATCCCGAATAATCCCTATTTTTTCGTGATACATCCCTTTGGGTTTAAAGGCGAATTTTATTTCTAATCTATTTGTTGCTACCAACATGGTAAAAAGCTTCAACCTTGCTATTTCAATCTTAAGATCTGAACATTCAATTATATGATCTAGTTCTTTTGCTAAAACTAACGAGATAGGTTTTAAGTTTACACCTTCTTTTAAAGCTTCAAACTCATCCTCATCTAAGGGATGACCTATGATAAGTCTCATCTTTCCATTATTTTTAACTATGGAAGATATGCCTTTTAATGCATAAGAAATAAGAGATGTGGAAAAATATCCTACAGCGCGATCATAATATTTGGCCGTATTTAATACAGGAATATAAAAATCTTTCAATAAATCATCTTTACCTGAACGATAAACTGACTTTATATTGAGTTTTTCAAGAGGTGACATGAAGCTCCTAGCTAGTTATAACATCAATCCATCAAGATGTTATCTTTATCTTAATGGTACAAACATACAATCAAGATTTTATTGATCTACAATATCAAATTCAACAGTTAATACAAATGAATTCATATTATTACATGTAGTTTACACTAAAATTTAACGTATCTGTCTTGCTGTTTAAATATACAGTTTAAATGTGATTTTTTACTTTAAACGCAAAGGATAACAAGATAACATTACCTCTGGACAATTTCCCCAGAGGTAGCAATAGGAATGAAAGCTAAATTTACCGGTCACGACACTTTTCCCTTACGATATGGGTGGTTATATAAAGCAGTTAACCATATGAATTCCGGTGGTAAATTGCAAACGAGTAAAGAAGAAGAAACACAACAAGCGATTATTAAACTTGGTGTGGGTAAAAATATGGTCAATGCAATACGCTATTGGGCAGACTCTGCTGGACTTCTTGAAAGCAAGAAAGAGCAAAATTCCACAATTTACTCCTCCTCTGAGAATGGAAATTATCTTTTTAATGAAGAAACAGGTAAAGACCCGTATTTAGAACATATAGGTTCAATCTGGCTGATTCACTTTTGGCTATGTTTTAATCAAAATGAATTGAATTCATATGTGTATTTTTTCAATATATTCAATGGCGAATACTTTGAAAAAAAAGTATTGCTAAGTCATCTGTCTAAAGATATCCCTATCATAACTAACAATGTTGATAAAGTTACAGTAGGGGTAGATGAAGATAATATTAAAGAAAAGAGCCTAAAGCTAAGTACAATTGAAACTGACATGGATGTATTTTTAAATACTTATTGCAAGAAAACAAAGCAAGACTCTAGGGAAGGAGAGGAGCAATTCAATTCTCCTTTATCTGAATTAAAGCTAATTCAGAATAGTGATAAAAATCGCTACTTAAGTGAATTAAATGAAAGAGTAGAATTACCTATAGAACTATTTATATATGCCTTATTAGAGTTTATTAAGAAAAAATCTCGCATATCAAAAGTGCCTAAAGTTAGTTTTGACTCACTTTTATTAGATAGCTATTCACCTGGGAGAATATTTAGATTATCAGAAAAGGGCTTAGGTCTTAAGTTAGATCAAGCACAATCATATTCTGATGATAAAATTTCGTGGGAAGATTCTTTAGGCTTGAGACAAATCACAGTAAAAGAAGATTATTTAGCAAAAGGTCAGGAAGTTTTAAACAGTTACTATGAAGGCTGCGATAATGGATAAGTTACATGTCGATGTTAGACAACGTTATAAAAGCTCTACTCGAATTGATGGCAAGTTAGATGACAGTAAAGTTTTTATTGATAATTTTATTCTACATGGCACTGCAATTAATGTACTGGAAACAATAAGTAGAGATTTCGAAGGTAGTGCTCAAAGAGCATACAGTATTACTGGTCCATACGGCTCAGGAAAGTCAACAGTTGCGCTTTTTTTATCTTTATTACTTTCGACTAACAAGGCAGAACGAGAATATGCTGAAGCCTCTTTAGACTGCGCTGAAGGGCTGAAATCTGAGTTCCCAAATCGATTTAATATTAATAAAGGCTGGAAAGTTGTTAAGCATGTATGCGCCATGGAATCCCCTATACATGCTATTTTACTTTCTATTTCAACCTCTTTAAGGGGTAAACTTAAGCCAAGTGATTTATCTAGCTTCACAGATAATGAGTGCTTAAATAAAATTAAAGAACTTCTAAACTCAAAGTCGGTAAAAGAAGACGGTGTTTTAATTTTACTTGATGAAATGGGTAAAGCTCTTGATTATTGCTCAAATGAAAGTAAAGATTTATATATATTTCAACAATTAGCCGACATTGCCCAAGAGTCTGATAATCAAGTTATTTTAATCGGATTTTTACATCAACCCTTTACTGAATACGCTAAGAATAAAAACTCCAAGCTTCAAGAGGATTGGGCAAAAGTTCAAGGTAGGTATCGAGATCTAGGATATAACCCTTCCGTAGATGAGTCGTTATTTCTATTAGGTGATGCAATCAGTAAGTCATCAAACGAACTTGAATTACAGCTTAATTCAGAGCACAAAGACAAAATTGAAGTCGTTAATAGTTCATTTACAAGTAAAACCAGGAATGAATCAGACCTTTTAAAAATATTACCACTAGACCCTCTAGTTAGCTTACTTTTAGGGCCAATATCAAGACGAAGTTTTTCTCAAAATGAACGAAGCTTATTTGGCTTTTTAGCATCTCATGAAAAATATGCTTTCAGAGAGTTCTTAAGTGAACACTACGGTAGTAATCTTGATTTAGGCAAACTTTATACAACAGATAATTTGTGGGAGTACTTACATCACAACTTATGTCATATCATTGTAACCTCTAATGATAGTAAAGCGTGGTTAGAAAGTTGTGACGCTATAGATAGAGCAGCTAAAAAAGGAACAAAACTCCATAGTTCAATAACCAAAGTAATCTCATTACTAACCTTATTTGGGTTCAACCAACATTTTCATGCAAGCAAAGAATTCATCCATAAATATTTTGAATGTAAAGGTTATAAAACAAGCGATATCGAGAGTTCATTAACTGACCTAGAGAGTGAATGGAAAATAATTATTTTCCGTCAAGCCCATAATGGTTATTTCATTTTTGAAGGTAGTGATATTGATATTAATAGCCTCATTAAAGAACAAAAAGAAAAGCTTGAATCAGGCATAGATTGGACATCCTCCTGTGATCTAAATGATTGTGTTTTAGCAACCTCTCATTATCATCAAACAGGTACAATGCGATGGGCGAATAAATTAATTGTTAAGACAGTTGATAAAGAATTAATTAACAAATTAAATGTTAAACCTGTCCATGGTAAATCTTTTTTAAACTTTGTCATCCCTGTAAATGAAAATGCTTACTCTGATTTATCTAATTTAGAAAATAAGTATATTGTTATTGGTAAGCCTAACTCGATTAAAAATCTTAAAGATACTGCTATTGAATTAATAGCCCTTGAACAAACGAAAAAAGAAGGGGGACAAATTGTTAGAGATAAAATAGCTCGTAGAGAGTTAGATTCTAGAATATTCTCATTCAAGCAAGCTCTTTCAAATGAATTAGACCGAACTTTTTCTTCAACGACGTGGCTGTATCAAGGAGAAAAGTTAGCTTCCCTCCCATTATCTTCTGTTGCTTCTTTTGTTGCGAATAAGGTGTTTTTCAAAGCGCCTAAGATCATTAATGAATTAATAAACAAAGCTAAGCCATCAGGGAGTGCCAACTCCGGGATTAAAAAGCTACTTGAGTCAATGGCTGAACATTCTGCTGAGGCTGCGTTAAATTTACCTGAGAAGACTTTCCCTGCGGAAAAAGGACTTTATTACTCAAGCTTGGAGAGTTTTGGATTACATGTTCCAGATGGTGAAGGTAAATATAAATTCGTTATGCCCTCAAATGAGAACCCTAAACTTAAAGAACTATTTGAAATTACGATTAATTTAATAATCAAAAAAAATGAGATTATTAAGACTTCTGAAATTGTTGAACTCTGGAGTAAAGAACCATACGGCCTAGCAAAGGGGGTTATACCTATTTGGTTGTTAGCATTATTTCAGGCGAATAGTAATAAATTGGCATTCTATGATTTTAATGGTGTGTCAAATAAATCAATTTTTATTAATGGTGCGGATGAGGAGTTTTCAAAGAAGCTTTTTCAACAACCTGAATTAATAGGAATTCGGTATGTAGAAATTGGGCACTCTACCACTAACTACCTTAATGAAATATCACAACCTTTTAAGTGTGATGTTGATGAGATAACACCGTTAGCTGTAGCTCAAGCATTGGTTGCTTTTTATAGCAAGCTATCTCCTTGGACTCGTAATACAAGGTCTCTAAGTAAGGAGTTATTAAAATTTAAAGATATAACTAAAGTTGCTTCTGATCCAAACAAATACTTATTGAATGAATTACCAAAGGTTTTTGGTAAAAATAAGTCTATGGATGACATAAAATCAATTGATGTTACTCGCATTAAAGAGCAACTAGAAAACGCCCATGATGAAGAACTCCTTAAATTTAGAAGCCGAATTGAAGGGTATATAACATTTTCAGGTAAACTAGTTAAAAACTGCAAAAAGGTAGCAACCTTTACTAAGAACCCTAAAGTACAAACTTTTGCTTTACGGTTATCTGAATTCAACCCTAATAATAACAAATGGGTTTCAGCAATTATCTCTTTATTATCTGGAAAGGCAGAACGTAACTGGGATGATAATGCAATTTCTAAAGCAAACTCTGAGTTGATTGAGATCATTATTAGGTATAAACAAGACCTTCTCTTATCGGACTTTGGGGATATTGAGTATAAAGCAGTTAATAAAAAGTATAAGGGTGAGCTTAAAGAGGTCAGTAATAGTATTTCTAATCTCGACAAAGCAGAGCAACAAGCCGTATTATTAACGATGCTTGAAGATTTAATGAATGCATAAGGGCATACCTATGGAAAAGACTTTACACGTATTAGGCTTATCGGGTGGTAAAGATAGCGCGGCTTTAGCCATGTATATGAGAGATAACTACCCAGAATTAGAGATGCAGTATTATTTCACTGATACGGGTAAAGAACTCCCTGAGGTAATTGATTTTGTAAACCGACTAGAAGGTTATGTAGGTAAAATTGTTGATCCTTATGAAGAAGTGTTTACCTCAAACAGAGAGAAAAAGGATTTTGACTATCATTTAAGGCAACATAAAAATTATCTACCTTCTCCTCAAGCTAGATGGTGCACAATTCAAATGAAACTCGTTCCGTTTGAAAAGTGGATTCAAATGAAGATGGAAAAGGAAGGTTACACCAAAGTTGTTTCATATGTAGGTATTAGAGCTGATGAACCAGCACGAGAAGGTTTTTTAACTAATACTATAAATTCAGAGTACCTAACTATCAGAATGCCTTTTAGAGAGGATGGGTTAGACCGTAATGATATTTTTGAAATTCTTCGAAAAGCAGACTTACTGGGTAATGAAGAAGAAGTTATAGCTTATAGA
>Ga0105359_10001129_pt1 | contig 22447 bp, 26 predicted proteins | sample GOMGulsemesocosm_6_FD_83659 | JGI IMG/M metagenome (GOLD analysis project Ga0105359, IMG submission 83659) | Methane-oxidizing microbial communities from mesocosms in the Gulf of Mexico - GOM8C Gulf of Mexico | ecosystem: Environmental > Aquatic > Marine > Cold seeps | place: Gulf of Mexico...
GTGTTGCAACTTGGCTCACTTCAGAGCTGTCGGCTGAAAAGCTCATGACTGTTAACAACAAAAGTAGATAAATATTTTTCAAAGCATACTCACAATTTAATAATTGCGCCTAATCTAACATCCTTATTAAGCATTTACATCATTGATTACACAAAATTACAACTGATAGCAATTTAGAACATCAACGAGGCGATCTTGTGATTAAACTGAATAAAAATAAAGTTTAAAAGGATAAGTTGATGAACAAAAATATATTGTTAATACCGTTAGTTATCTTGTTATCAAGTTGTGGCAGTGAAACGCAACAAACTGATAATAGGGTACTTGATCAACCTTTGGTGGACGTTGATCGTAAAATTCACTCCATCAGCCCATTGAAGCAAGGCGGTAATGTGAGCGCGCAGCGTTATTATCGTAACGGTCTTTATATTAATGAAAAAAGGCAACGTTATACGCCGGTATATGCTCAAGCAGAAATCTTAGCAACTGCCGCAGATAGCGTATATTCGAAAGCGATAACACAAGAGGGCGGCGTTAATGAAAGCGATAGGTTTCATTACAATGGTCAACAGGTATTTCTAGCAGCTAATGTAAATCATGAACCTGATTTTTCAGATGTTGGCAGCGACTTTTTACGAATTTTACAGCGTAACAAGGATAATAGTTTAGTTAAGCTTAGCGACACTCCAATAATCGTTGATGGCAAGCAGCAATCAATTAGCGGGCTTTTTGTTAATGACCAAGAAGTGACAGTTTTATCCAGTCAACCGTTTGATGTTTATAGTTCAAATTTTGATATGTTTTCACCCTACAACCGTCAATTTTCAGTATCTATCTATGGTGTTGCAAACCTTTCACAGCCACAAGCTATGGAACAACTGACCATTGACGGTCATATTATTTCATCGAGGCAGATTGATAATAAAATATATTTAGTGAGCACTTTTTCTCCGCATCTTCATGAGTTGGTTGACGCTAGTCTTTTTTCTGACACTAATGAACAGTTATTTAAGGCGATAAATAACTTATCAATCGATGAGATAACACCTCAGATTACCGATTCGTCTGGTGTCAAACGTGGGCTGATAAATATTGATAATTGCTTGATCCCAGATCGGGCAACACGTGAAGATGGTCATGATTCATTGGTTATTTTATCAGTTATCGATACCAAGTCCCCTGAACAAATCGATTCTACATGTATTAATACCGATGCCCGAGGTGTTTATGTATCAAAGAATTCAGTTTATATCTTTGATAGTCAGTCACAAACAGTAAGTCATGACATACAAAGCGTTATTCATAAATTTGATATCACAGGTTCATCAAGTGAATATAAAGCCTCAGCGATGATTGCAGGACATTTCGGTTTTTCAAACAGTCATCTACGCTTTAATGAAAAAGATGATTATTTAACGGTAGTTAGCACGCGGTTTGATCGTAACTTTGTGCCAACACATCAATTAGCTGTATTTGAGGATGTTGGTACACCAACACTTAATCTAGTCGGCCAATTACCTAATGCGCAGCAACCAGATGCTATCGGTAAGCCAAATGAGCGAATTTATGCAGTACGTTATGTTAATGATAAGGCATATATAGTGACGTTTTTAAGAACTGATCCGCTATATGTGATTGATTTATCGGTACCCAAATCACCGATTTTAGAAGGAGCCCTAGAGATACCCGGTTATTCTGCCTATTTGCATCCTATATCAGACGATTTGTTATTAGGTATAGGGCAGAATGTTCAGCTTGAAGGTGGTGATAATGATTTACCTGTGGTGGAAGTTGGGGCTCAAGTGAGCTTGTTTGATGTGAGTAATCCACAAGCACCAATGTTGTTAGGTAGTCAAATGTATGAAGATAGCCATACTCCCGTTGAATTTAATTATCAGGCATTGAGTTATCTAAACAAAGGAGATGGCACTCATAGAATTGCATTACCTATGGATACATGGAGTCGAATAACACTCAATGATACTGTTTCATGGCAACATAACAGCAGCTTAGAGTTACTGGAAATTAATGATCAGAATAGTGTGGCCACGTTAGAAAAAATCGGTGGGGTGGAAGTTAACAATCCAAATCTTACCCGGTATTACAATAATAATGATGCCCGCAGCATTTTGACGGAGGATAATGTGTATTATATCCAAGGAAATCATGTCTATCACAGTTTATGGAGCGATCCTGGTAACATCACAGGACCTTTCCCACCCTAGCTAAAAGCGAGCGTAAATAAAGCAACTGACTTGAATCAATTTAGGTAAAAGAGCGATCAACTTTTATTAGTTTAGATTAATTAAAACATGGTATTTAATCGTGTTTTTAGTGATGCTAAATAATAAATCAGATAGATGATAGCTCCTTATTTTCTGCTCTAAGGCTATTTTTATGGATGTTATGGTTATTTTTCGAATTAGTCATATCATGATCAAGTCTGTTAATATTGTTGATTAAATTTACACATAATAATGAAGCTATGAACGCTGTGATGATAGTCCACTGGGTTGGTATAAATGTTACTGATTAACGAAAAATTGCACTTAATTCCTTTAACTGTTGATGATGACTCTGACATATTTCAATGTGTTGAACATAATCGTCAGCTATTACATAAATACCTCTATTGGGTTGAAACAGTGACTGATGTGGCCAGTTGTCGCCAATATATTGATGAGCGAGCCAATAGCAATTTATCTGGGAAACAATGGCATAAAGTCATGTATCAAGACCGTGTTAGCGGTGTTTTTGCTGTAAAGTCAATTGATAGTCATGGCGTTGCAGAAGTGGGATATTGGTTGTCGGAAGCTGTCCATGGTCAAGGTATCATCGCATTGATCATTAAAAAACTTGTAGAGTTAGCCAGTGACTTTGGTATTAGCTGCATAGAGTTTCGTTGCTTGAAGGGTAATTTAGCGAGTATTGGTGTCGCTAAACGTTGCGGCGCTGTTAAAGAAGGTATGCTTGAGAGCTTTCTAGTTCTTGATGGAGAAGCTCAAGATTTAGACATCTATAGGTTAAGGCTCTAATATATTTAATACTCGCTTAAATGTCAGATGTGCACTGAGCGCTAACATGCAATTGTCGATAGTAAAGTGTGAAAGTAAGCGTTATTATCCGCTCCATTAATTTGGCCACAAATACTCAGTGTTGGGCCGTCTTTGAGTTACAGTTTCTAAGCGAACATCACTATGTCATTGTTTAATCGATTTACTAGCGCCATCAGCAAGTTTGAATTACCGAAAAAATTTACCTTTCCTTTTTTTTATCAGCCCCATCAGGTTGCGCATCTCGCTTGTGAGCAATTACAGCAATGGCTTGAAAATGAAGGGCATCAATTACAAAATTTTGCTTTAGATGGAAAAATGTTTGGGGTATTAGTCGTACGTAATCATTTAGGAGACACTGGCTATCTTGCGGCTTATTCAGGTAAAACATTAACACGTGATAGCTCTGGTATGCATTTTTGTCCATCGGTGAATGTAAATGACGGCGTTGACGATTTTGTCGATTCTGAGCAGCAATTAATTAATGATATTAATGCCCAAATAGACTCTTTAAGCCGCGATCCATTGCTTGAACAACTTAAAGTTAGCATTGACGAAGCAAAAATATTATTTGCGCAGACTGTTCAAGCGCAGCAGGAAATGATGGTTATCTCTCGCAAGAAGCGTAAAGAGCAACGTGAGCGCAGCAGTAAAGAACTTAATCAAACTGACCTAAAACAACTTGAGCTACAATTGGCCGCACAAAGTATTGCTGAAAAAAATACGCTGCGTGATATTAAAGCACACTGGCAAAAGCGCATTGACGTGGATAGTTTACGCAGAACACGGTTAACCAGTGAGATTGATGCGCTAAAGCAGAAGCGAAAAGTACACTCTAACAAGCTGCAACAGCATTTGTTTAGTCAATATCAGTTTTTAAATGCTCAGGGGCTTTCTCAAGATCTGAATGAATTATTTATCAATACCCCGCAAAAGGTGCCGCCATCTGGGGCGGGTGATTGCGCGGCGCCTAAATTACTGCAAAGTGCGTATAAGTTGGGATTAACGCCCATAGCGCTGGCAGAATTTTGGTGGGGAATTGCGCCAAAGTCTCAAGTTCGGCAGCATAAACAGTTTTACGCCGCCTGTATTGGTAAATGCCAGCCTATTTTGAGTTTCATGCTGCAAGGATTAACCGTCGATGACAATCCATTGCTTGAGAATAAAGCCAGCGATAAAACCCTAGATATCATCCATCAAGAAGACAGCTTTTTGGTCATTAATAAACCCGAAGGTTTATTGTCTGTGCCAGGTAAATCCATAAATGACAGTGTAAAAGTACGTATTCAAGCGCTATTTCCAAAGGCTAGAGGCGGCATTATTGTGCATCGATTAGACATGGCTACTTCTGGACTAATGTTGATTGCACTGACTGAGCGGGCGAATAAAAATCTCCAACATCAATTTATTAAACGCATTGTCGAGAAATGTTATGTGGCTATTGTCGATGGTATCGTTGAACAAGATGAGGGTATTATCCAATTACCGTTGTGCGGTGATTTTGATGACAGACCGCGGCAAATAGTGTGTCATGACAAAGGGAAAGCTGCTTATACATCGTGGCAGGTTACCAAACGGAATGACCATCAAACGTGGTTAACTTTGTGGCCAAAAACCGGACGCACACATCAATTACGTGTGCATTGTGCACATCATCAAGGGCTTAATTGCGCCATGGTGGGTGATGATTTGTACGGTAGGCCAGCAAAGCGGTTAATGTTGCATGCTAAAACCATAAGTTTTAACCATCCTATCACCAAGCAGCCATTAACATTCGATTCTATTGCGCCATTTTAATTTTCATTTATTCGGAGTTATCATGTTTATAGTGTCACTAACGTATAAAGCGCCTTTGTCTGAGGTGGATTTGTGTATCGAAGCCCATATTTCGTATTTAGAAAAGTTCTATGATTCGGGTACGTTTATCGCATCAGGGCGTAAAATTCCTCGAACCGGCGGTGTTATTTTAATTAATGCTGATAATCGCGCACAAGTCGAGCAGGTAATACAACAGGATCCTTTTTATATCGCTGATGTAGCGGATTATGAGATAACCCAATTTGTGCCAACAATGACTATGTCGGGCTTGGAAAAGCTTAAAGAATTTTCTTAAGTGTTACAGCGCATGTGGGATCATGCGCTAATACATTTGCATGCAAACATTAGATTAATGCAAAGCACCTGAGAATGGCAATCGACTGCAAATTTCGCCTTCTGCAATTAAAATCTCTTCAAGACGTTCGTCGACAATAGCCTTATCAAAATATTCATAAGCTAATTCGATAAACAAATCTTTATGCTTTGCTTCTGATTTAGCGATTGCATCGTAAAAGTCTTTATCTTTACCTGGCGGCAATACATCGGCAACCATAGAGAAACGCTCATAACCACGGGCTTCAATAACTCCTGCAACAATTAATCTGTCAAGCATGAAGTCTTTTCCGCCGCGGCGAAATAGTGCTCTAATTTCAGTAATATATTGGTCACGTTTATCTTGACCTAAAATAACACCGCGGGCGGTCATTAGTTTTAATACTTGTTTAAAGTGAATAAGTTCTTCGAGGGCTAGATCTGTCATCATACGCACTAATTTCGAGCGATCTGGGTAATGAGATAGCATTGACATCGCCATGCCTGATGCTTTTTTCTCTGCCGACGCGTGATCTTGCAAAAAAAAGTCAAAGTTTGCCATCACGGCATCGGTCCACGCTGGTGGCGTCTTAAATTTTAATTCAAACATAACATTTCACATTTTTAAAGATGGCAGGATTTTACCTGTCCAAAAGCCATAGCGCAAAATACTTCAGATAAATATTTAATGCGCATTTAAATAATCTAACTTATCAATACGGCCACGACGGGTTGAGTCTACTTTAAATTCACTTTGAACTTGCTTCCACGCCGTTACTTTTCCGCCAATATTGACACGATCAAATCCATCACAGGGGGAGTGATCAATATCAACAAAATCTAACAGGCGTTGATAACTACCATCTTGACTCACATCAATAGTGAGCAAGTCCAGTGGGCGGTTGCTGAAATAATCATCAATACTTTGTTGGTGACGTTGATAACAACTAATTAAGAACTCATCACTGTTGATATTATCTAAAGTCAGCGGCGAAAAAACTTCATGATAACAACGTCTCAAATAGGGATTAAAGCCACCGTCTTTTCGTTGCAAGTTATTGAGCATACGTTGTAATAACTGCCTAATGGAAGGCAGCCAAACGTTTAAAGGACGCACTAGATTGATAAATTTACTCTGAGGATAAAATGCGTCTAGTAATGCATAATCACGAAAAATGGGTGTGTCGGCAATGACTTGGGCTTTCTCGAAGGTCTTTTGAACATAAGCGGTATGAGCGGTGTAAAAACCTAGTTCAACGAAAGCTTTGCAAACACTAGTGGTAGCAGTTCGGGGTAAACCGATGATAAATATTTTATTGGAGATCACAGCGTAACGTCATCTAGAGGGTGAATTACATAGTATCTCAAAATTATATAGGCTTTCCTACCATAACAACGATAGAGCACTACTTTGTTACAAATTGTTGTTTTTCGGGTGAATATCCCCTTTATTTGGTCAACACATTTGCTCAAAGGACGCCATGGTTATATATTACGTGCAGATTATTGGTTAACACCGATAGACACCTTTACAGTCATACTAATTAACTAAGAAGAACAACAATGAAAAAAATAATTCCGTTAGCTATTTTGCTAGCAGCTACACAAGTTGCGTGTAACGATAAACCAGCTGAAATTAGTCAACAAAGTGTTACTAATGATGTTACTTATTTAGCGTCTGATGAACTTGAAGGCCGTGGTACGTTTACGCCAGGTATTACAAAAGCAGCTGAATTTATTGCTAAACGCTTTAAAGAAGCTGGTTTAGTGCCTTTTGAAGGGCTTGAGGGATATGAACAAGCATTCTCACTGTACAATTTAAAGCCGCAAAAGATAACTGTCTCGCTTAATGGTGCTGACGTTGATGCAGCCATGATTGCTGTGGCAACTAATGATGAGAAACTAAACTGGGTTGACCCCACTAAAGTGGCCGTTTCAGTCATTGGTAAAGATGATGATTTTCGTGCCAAAGTTGGTGAGTTTAATCAACTAGGTGGTGGTCAGTTTGTTTTAGTTCATCCTAGCCATCAGGCAATGTTTGCGCGCTATCAAGCTTATTTCGCACGTGGACTAAACAAATATGAGATTAATACGCATCAATCATTAGTAATGATTGTAAGTGAACAAACTGAAGTAACGGCCATGAACGTTAATATCACGAGTGAATTGAAACAACAATCACTGGCTAATGTTGTTGGTGTCCTGCCTGGGAAATCTAAAGAAGTTGTCTTATTTTCAGCCCATTACGATCATTTAGGTGTTGATGAACAGGCTGAGGGTGACAAGATATTCAATGGCGCTGATGATGATGCATCTGGCACATCGGCCATTATGAATTTGGCCCAATATTACCATGATCAAGGTGATAATCAGCGTACCTTAGTGTTTGCTGCATTTACCGCAGAAGAAATTGGTGGTTATGGCTCTAAATATTTTTCAAACCATATTGAGAGCGATAACATTGCTGCTATGGTAAACATTGAGATGATTGGTAAACCGTCAAAATTTGGCGCTGGTAAATTTTGGATGACAGGATTTGAACGCTCTAACTTAGGGGCATTAATGAATGAGTCACTTAAAGCGTCAAATACAGAGATTTATCCAGACCCATACCCTAAACAACGTTTATTTTATCGCTCAGACAATGCAACACTTGCACGTTTAGGTGTGCCTGCACATAGTTTCTCTTCAACACAGCTTGATAAAGATAAACATTACCACAAAGCGTCGGATGATATAGCGAGTCTTGACTTAGCGTCGATGACACAGGTTATCAAATCTATTGCTATTGGTAGTCAAGGGTTAGTTGACGGTAAAGCAACACCAACGCGTGTTGATACTTCTAAAGTTAAAAAGAAAGGGTTAATCTTTTAATCGGTTTCTTGTTAAAATACGCAGTAAGTTGGGGAGCTGTTTTTGCTCCCCATGGTATATAGAGTAAGTTATGAAAAAGAATGAACGGGCTATCCGTTTAACTGTTGCGGCATTTATGGTTGTATTTGGTTTGATGTCGCTTTCGCAAGCTGGTTATTTTGTTATTCGCTTTTTAACGATAAAGCAAGGACTAGAGCCACAGGCAATGTCATTGTTTGTGAGCAGTGCATGGCGTTGTTATTGGCTGTTTTTTGGGGCTTATTTGATACAGTTACCTTTTAAACAAATAGTGGCACGACGTGGGTTATTTATTGTGGTTACGTTAAGTATAGTTACCTGTCTAACGACTCTATTTATGTATAGAGTATGATTGTACCGTGATTTTTATCTAATTCTCATAAGTCTCAGCGTACAACTGTATACATTTGTACGCTGATTAAGCATAATATGCCCCAAATTTTTACTATCACATTAGGGCGCTAATGATTGCTTTATTTCGAATCATCTTTTTACCTCCAATTATCATCATTACCTGTATCGTCGGAATGTTGTGTTGTTTAATGCGACCTTTTCATCGTAATAATACGTTTTTAGTTTCACGACTGTTTGCGCGTTTGGCGCCGCTGTTTGGCATTAAATTAATTGTCCGCGTCCCTGAAAATCTTAGCGAAACGCCTAAAGTAGTTATTGCTAATCATCAAAACTCTTATGATGTTATTACCATTTGCGCTGGCGTCACACGAGGCGTTGTTAGCCTGGGTAAGAAAAGTCTGGTTTGGGTTCCATTTTTTGGCCAGCTATACTGGTTAAGCGGCAATATATTAATTGACCGTAACAACAAATCTAAGGCCGCAGGGACCATTGGGCAAACAGCCGCTAAAATGGCTGCTGGTAAATTATCAGTGTGGATGTTTCCTGAGGGAACCAGAAGCAGGGGCCGCGGTTTATTACCTTTTAAAACTGGGGCGTTCCATACTGCGCTGCAAGCTAACGCTGACATTGTGCCAATTGTAATGAGTAACTCAAACAATATAAGTCTCAATCGCTGGAATAACGGCACCTTGATCATTGAAAGTTTGCCACCCATGGATGTGACGCAACTTAATAAAGGCAATATACGAGAAACGGCAAAATTAGCTCATCAAAACATGAAAGAATTATTACAAAAACTCGATGAAGAAGTCGCTGTGCTTAACAAAAAATAATTATGGCGCTGCCTTATGAACGCTAATCAGGTTATACTGACGTTAGCAACTAAGTAGAGAATAGACATGTCTGTAGAAAAAGAAATAGAACACCAAAAAATTGATAATCGTGAGATAGTCGAAAACATTTTAGCTGATGGTAGTAATGTGGATGCCGAGTATCCGATTGAACATCATTTGTCATGTGCTAACTTTGATCAACTAGAAAAAGCCGCCGTTGATGCATTTAAATTAGGATTTGAAGTATCTGATGCCGAAGAGCTTGAATTAGATGATGGTGCTATTATCTTTTGCTTTGATGCAACCATAGAGCACAAGCTTGAAGTTGACCGTTTAGATAAAGATACTGAAGCCTTAATCCGTTTAGCTTTTAAACATAAAATTCAATACGATGGCTGGGGTACTTATTTCATCGACGAAAACGGTGTTATCCAAAGCGATGAGTTTGATGAAGATGATGAAGAATTCTTTGAATAAACAATAATTTTATTGAAAAAGCGAATCTTATGATTCGCTTTTTTTATGGATTATTCCACTACCTTAAATAGATTTTAAAGATTATTTAGTGATCAGGTTATTGACGATGTGATTGCGACCATTTGGGGGTTTTTAACTCGTTAAAAACCCCCATATAGAGTATCCTATAGCCTATCCAATCGATCGTTGTTTGTCATGACTATACCCGTTAAAAATTTACCCCCAATCGAAATAACATGCGCGACTTGTCAGGCGTGTTGTTGCCGTTTAGAAGTGATGATTATCTCTGATACAGGTGTACCACAAGAACACATTCATGTTGATTCCTACGGCGGCGAAACAATGCTGCGTTTAGATGATGGGCAATGCTCTGCGCTCGACCGAGAAAGTAATATGTGCACTATTTATGAAAACAGGCCTTGGGTTTGCCGAGAGTTTGAAATGGGATCGTATGAGTGCATAGAAGAGCGAAGCGATACGCTTAATCCGCCATTATAAAAACCGCAGTAAGATCTATGACTGATCGTGTTAATAAAGCCAAGGAACGCTATGAGATTACAAGGGAAAATTGACAATTGGGATGACGATAAAGGGTTTGGGTTTGTTGAACCAAATGGCGGCGGGGAACGCGCTTTTGTTCATATCAAAGCGTGGAAAAATCGGTATCGGCGACCTACTAACGGTGACGTCATAATTTATGAAGTAACCCGTGAATGCAATCAGCGTTATAAAGCCATTAATGTTCAGTTTTCCAAAGACATCAGACGATCAAATAAACGCGGGGATAGCAAATTAAACAGTAAATTTGACCGCTATTTTTTATTATCTTTTATTCTTATATTAATCACTTCCACGACTTTATCTAAACTTCCATTGTTAGTGCCATTACATTTTTTATTGATGAGCATCACCACCTTTATTTTATATGCCCTTGATAAGTCTGCTGCTCGCCAGGGACGCTGGCGAAGACCAGAAAATACATTGCATTTATTATCACTGATTGGTGGCTGGCCTGGGGCGTTGCTAGCACAAAGAAAGTTACGCCATAAATCAAGTAAGATAAGTTTTCAACGGGTCTATAAAGCTACTGTAATACTAAATGTTGGCGTTATTTGTTTGCTACATACAACTGAGGGCGCGTTAGTGATTGATTATGTTATTGCGTTACCCTATGTGTCATATGCTGAACATGCAATGTTAGAGTATATTATTCATATACAACAAGTGATTAGTGACTTATTTGTGGTATGATTTAACCATGTCGATTTGCTGTATTTAGCCTTTAAAAAGTTATGAATTGGAGCTTTATTTACCACCTTTAAGCTGGGTTTTTCCAAACAAATATTCAATTTTTATCAATCATTAAAGTAGGTAATAAATTTATCCATGAATGTAATTTATACGTTTTCAGATGATCAAATCAGCCAGGTACATCAGCTTTACAAAACTGTTTGGTGGGCCAAAGATCGTTCACTCTCACAAACGAAACTCTGTGTACGCGGCTCCCAAGTTTGTATAGGTCTGTTAGATGACAACAACCAGCTTGTTGGTTTTACGCGGGTCATCAGCGATTTTATTTACAAAGCCATTATTTTTGACGTAATAGTGTGTTCTAAACAGCGTGGTTCAGGCTTAGGGAAACAGCTATTAAAGCTTGCTAAAAATCATGAACTGCTCAGTAATGTTGCGCACTTTGAATTATATTGCCTACCTGAAATGGAAGAATTTTATCAACGTCTTGGTTTTTCAACTGATGTAGGCGGCATAAAGCTGATGCGCAGTATTAATCAATGACAATACGATGGAAACTGGTTTTAGCAAGATATTTGCTGCTTGATCATTTTTACTTCTTGAGTTTTAAGAGAAAAGGATATTTAAATTATTATGAGAATAGACCGAAATCCACCGACGGCTAATGAGTTAGCTTACATGTATCAAGAGGCTGGTTGGATTGAGAAGCCTGATAAAGAGCAAATGGAAAAATCAGTGATTACTCAATCGGAATGGTTTGTCGCAAGGGATAGCGATAAAAAGCTATTAGGGATTGGCCGAATCATTACCGATTATGTGAGATATGCATTTATTGTCGATATAATTATTAAAGAAGAATATCAAGGGCAAGGGCTGGGTAAAAAAATAATGAATGATATTATTGCACAGTGTCGCTTGTTAGGTCTTGAAAGCGTTAACTTGTGGCCAAGTGAGGGAAAAGTACCATTTTATGAGAGTCTAGGCTTTTATGCATTGCCATCGACTCAACCTCACATGAAACTTAAGTGTAGTGACGACATAAGTGAATAATACGATTAACGTTGTAGTTAGAATTTAAGGATGTAAAATTGAAATTTATAGGCGGTTGTCTGTGTGGAGCGCTTAGGTACGAATCAAAACTAGAGCCTCTTGAAAGTGGCTATTGTCATTGCTCGATTTGCCGAAAGTCCACCAGTGCTCCGGTTGTAGCTTTCGCGGCATTTCCGATTGAGCAATTCTCATATTCTAAGGGCACCCCCGCTATTTACGCCTCATCACCTACTGGTCAACGAGAATTTTGTCATCAATGCGGCACACAAATTTGTCACCGGGGCTCAAACCAACCAACAACCGTAGATGTAAACTTAGGAACGATGGATGATATGAGCCTAGTTACGCCCAAGTATCATATTTATACTGATGAACGTATTCAATGGTTTGAAATCGATGATCATTTACCACGCTTTGGCAAAGGGGAAGTATGACAAATACTAACATCACGTTTTTCCATGGACGGTAAAATGCTTAATGACCTTGTAAACTTGAAAGTTAACCAGCATTTTTCTTAGCCGTTAACAATGCTTGCCAATGTTGTATATGTTCTGGTATTGGCGGCGACTGGGTGCCTTCTTCACCTGCTACAGCCATCAATTGTTCACTTGCAATCGGCTTGCGTCGATGTACAAATAAACCTCTTAAGTTAGCAATCGCATGCACTTTTCCATGACTTACAAATCGTTGTTCCATGTAAAAATATTTCTCATCCCAACAAATGATTTTAGATTCAACAGTACATGTTTGCCATGGTCTAATATCTTTAATGAAGGTTATTTCCGTTGAGCTTACAACGGGTAGCCATTTATTCTTGAGTATTTTCTTAAAAACACCGCCATCTGACATCATCTTTGTTCGTGCTAGGTCCATCAATGCTAAATAGCGCGAGTTTGTTAGGTGAGCGTTGATATCTACGTCGAGGGGTAAGACGCGGAACTTGTAATGACTAGTAGCTAATATGGACTGTCGGATTTTATTGCGGGGCATTTCCCACAAAAGAAGATAAAATAGGCGAAAATAGAGATTCATGAGCGATCCGATAAAAAATAAAGACATATCATACCAGCTGAATTTGATAATCTCTTGAAAAACAACTCATTCGCCCATAAATAAAGACCATACTTATTATTTGAGAAACCCTATGTCTAACGTTGTTGAATTAACGATTGAAAATTTTCAAACCATTCTAGTAGAGCAAGCTCCTGAGCAATTAATTGTGGTTGAGTTGTATTCTCCGCGCGATGAAGCGGGCAAGGTGATGTCTCATGATCTCAATACACTGGCAAATGAATTGGGCAGCGCTATTTTATTAGCACGCGTCAATTGCGATGAACAGCCGCAAATTACGCAACAATTTGGTGTCTCTTCGGTTCCTACCGTCGTACTCATTCAAGCAGGTAAGCCCCTTGATGGTTTAACAGGTGTGACACCAATAGCAGATATTAAAGCGTTGTTATTTAAATATTTGCCAAAACCTGAGGATGATCTACTGCTTAAAGCTAGCGCTCTTTTGATGGACGAGTCGGGAGATATCAACGAAGCGTATGCATTGATTAAGCAAGCCTATGAGTTGGATCCTCAGCGCATTGATATTAAATTATGTTATAGCGAAGTCCTCATTAAAGCAGGTCAGTTAGACAACGCTAAAACATTGCTCGATAGTTTTGCACTTGAAGACAAAAATGCAAGCTACCAACGCCTGATATCGTTATTGGAATTGGCAGAGCAAGCAGGGCAGTCACCAGAGATTACGGCGCTCGAACAAAAATTAGCGCTGTCACCTGATGATAAAGCGGTGAAATTAGAATTAGCCGTCAGCTATAGCCAAGCAAATCGTAGTGGTGATGCACTGGAATTATTGTTTAGCATTTTAGTTACTGATTTAAATTTTGCTGATGCTAAAAAGTGTTATTTAGATATCATTGCTGCGTTACCGGATGGGGACCCATTAGCATCTTCTTCACGCAGAAAGTTATATAGTCTGCTTCACTAAAATTACTGTTTCAATTAAAAATATGCCGGCTAGGTAAACTTAGCCGGCATAAATTATTGCCGGTTAAACTCGTCCATTATCCATTGCTCAAACCGTTTTATCTTTCGCCATTGGTAATGATGCGCCGGAGCGACCAAATACAGTGTCCACTGCGTTTTATGAGAAAAATCAACTAACTGAACTAATTGTTTTTGCCGTAAATGCTTTTCTACCAGTGTCTTACTGACAAAAGCTAATCCCTTGCCCCCTAACACATTATCAATAATTGGAATTGAATCAGTCGTTTTTAATGCGATTGAAAAATGCTTCTCGTTTTTAGCATGTTGCCCATAAAAATAGTGTAACGCTTCTTGAATATCTTCAGATAAATCTTCCAGTAACGGTAAGGACATAATGTGATCAATATTATGTATATCAATTGCTTTGGCTGTTATCAATAAAGGGCTTACCACTAATATAATTTCATCATCGAGTAATTTTTTTGTCGTCAGGCCTGCATATTTTCCCATTCCGCGCCTGATGGTTATATCAACATTATCATTTTTAAAATCGAGCAACGCATTGCTCGGTAAGAAATGGACATTGAGATCGGGATTTTCTTGTTGAAACTCATTGATGCGAGGCATTAACCATAAGGTTGTAAATGAATGTAATGAACTGATTTTTAATACATCAGGCTCCGGCTCATTAAGTAATGATGAGACGCCTTCATGCATGTACTCGAACGCTTGCTCTATATAAGGAAATAAGTGTTGCCCCTGCTCGGTTAGCTGGGTCGTCTTATTATTGCGCTCAAATAGTTGGCATTGTAAATGCTGCTCCAACAGTTTTATTTGTTGACTAACTGCGGCTTGCGTCACGTGAAGCTGATGAGCTGCAGATTTGAAATTTGGCTGCTTAGCCGCTGTGAGAAAAAATTGCAGCGACTTTAGTGGCGGTAATCGATTCATTGTTTTGACCTACCAACTTCAGTTAAGTTTTTCTTAATTAGCATTAATTTATATCGATTGTTTGATAACAAATCAAGGGGTACTTTGTACGTCCTGTTTAATTATTCTTAAGTGAGAGACAATGAAAACTTTATTATTTATCGTGATAACTACTTTAATAGCCGCTACTGCTACGGCGCAAGATGCTAAAACCTATAGTAACTATCAATATCCATATACTGATTTGCTGGCGAAATCAAAACAAGTGCTGGTGCTATCCAGCGTGCAGGGTATTAAAGTAAAATGCCGCGTTAAAATCGTCAATGAGCAAACGTGGATATCAGATTATCGCTTAGTCGATGAAGATGATTTTAATGCCGCGCCATTAAAAGCGTGTATGAGCAGAGACGAGGCTAAAAAGAAATTGAGAGATGCCTATGCAACAAGCTAACAGCCTTGAGGCCATTGTTTAAGCTGGTGTTTTTATTCTCAGATCCTCAAGGCAGGTTCTACAGCGGTAGATTGCTCCTTTTAACACTTTGTTATGACGCCTAATAGTTAGGGGAACACTGCCGCAACCACAGGAATAGTTAATGCTTTTGATGCCAATATTATCAACGTCGTATTGATGTGTTCTATGGGGGGGCAAGTTAAATACACTGACCATAATGTGTTGCCACTCTTTACCGTGAGGCGCGGTTTTTCCATACAGGTGCCACACTAATAAGTGCGCTACTTCGTGAGGAACAACGTGGGTAAGAAAGTGTGATTGATTTTGCTTGAATAACAAAGGGTGAAATTTGAGAGTGTTTTTTTGTAACAAGGCACAGCCTGCAATTTTTCCCCGTTGATTAAATAAGACGTCAGGCACTGGAAATTTTCGGTCTAGGGCACGTTCCGCTGTGTCATAACATTGACTGACAACTGCTAACAGTTGAGATTTTAATTCGATAGATGGCACGTTATTTCACCTACAAAAAAGCCAGCGTAGATCGCTGGCTTTTAGTTATTTTACCAATTGTTACGCTAGTTTGTCGCTTGCAATGTGGTAGGTCGGATCTTCCATCACATTAAATTCAACACAATCACTTGCTTTAGTGAAAAGCGCTTTACATTCAGGGCTTAAATGACGTAAATGCAGCTGCTTTCCGGCTTTGGTATATCGCTCTGCAAGGCCATCAATAACTTCGATACCTGAGTGATCGTATACACGAGAATTTTTGAAATCGATAATGACATCTTGGGCGTCATCATCAACGGTAAACTGAGATTTGAAGTTGCTGATTGCACCAAAGAATAATGGGCCCTGTACTGAATAAACGGTTGAACCATTTTCATCGGTCATGCGATTAACAATAACGTGTTTTGCATGTTCCCACGCAAAAACAAGTGCAGATACAATAACACCAACGATAACAGCAATGGCTAAATCCGTAGCTACCGTAACACCAGACACTAAAATTAGAATAAACGCATCAGATCTAGGGATCTTTTTAAGGGCTCGGAAGCTAGACCATTCAAAGGTCGCAATAACAACGATAAACATCACGCCGATTAGTGCAGCTAGTGGAATTTGCTCGATCAGTCCTGATGCAAATAAGATGAAACCTAGTAGTGCTATTGCCGCGGTAATACCAGAGGCACGGCCTCGACCACCTGAGTTTACATTAATCATTGATTGACCAATCATGGCACAACCACCCATACCGCCGAAGAAACCTGTTGCTGTGTTAGCCATACCTTGAGCTACACATTCTTTATTACCTTTACCACGTGTTTGAGTTAATTCATCAATTAGGGTCAGGGTTAGCAAGGATTCAATCAAACCAATAGCCGCTAAAATAAGAGAATAAGGGAAAATAATAACCAGTGTTTCCCAAGTCAGGGGGACCATTGGGATGTGAAAATCTGGCAAGCCGCCTGCAATTGAAGCAACATCGCCAACCACTTTAGTGTCAATATTAAGCCCAATCACGCCCAAAGACACAGCAACAATAGCGACTAAAGCTGAAGGAACTGCAGTGGTCAACTTTGGCAAGAAATGAATAATTGCCATAGTAACAGCCACTAAACCAAGCATGGTATAGAGTGCTTCACCCTGCATCCATTGCATAACGCCGCTGCTATCCTCTATTTTGAACTGACCAAGTTGAGCTAAGAAGATAACAATGGCTAAACCATTTACAAAACCGAGCATAACAGGATGAGGCACCATACGGATAAACTTACCTAGCTTGAATACACCAGCCAAAATCTGTAATAACCCCATGAGTACGACAGTAGCAAAGAGATATTCCTTACCATGCTCAACAACTAATGACACCATAACAACGGCAAGTGCGCCTGTTGCGCCGGAGATCATGCCCGGTCGGCCACCGAAGATAGCTGTGATTAAACCAACAATGAAAGCGGCATAAAGACCCACTAATGGATCTACTTTGGCCACGAACGCAAAAGCAACCGCTTCTGGTACCAAGGCGAGGGCAACGGTTAATCCCGAAAGTACATCAGCTTTTAAGCTGACTACTTTATTTATATGTAGCTTGAGCATGGGTTAGGTTCTTTTATTGATAAAATAAGGATTATAAGCAATGCGCTTATAAAAGGCGCTAAATTGTAGGTTTTTGCGAGGAAATGTCAACTGAAATAATAAAACGTCATTTTCATGTTTAGATAAATTTTGCTTATTTATAATGGCTTAAATAGCTGATGTCTGCGTTCTTTATTTTTGTGAAAATAGAGCAGATTATTATTGATGTTGGTCTTAGTTAAAAATAAGGCTATCAAGAAAGATAGCCTAGAAGCGTATTTATAACACTGTAGTATTAAAGTGCAGTAACGTTAAGTGCTTGTGGGCCTTTAGGGCCATCTTCCACTTCAAACTGCACTTCTTGACCGTCCGTTAATGTTTTAAATCCATCACCTGCAATTGCTCGAAAATGAACAAATACATCTGCGTTGCCAGCATGCTCAATAAAACCGAAACCCTTTTTCTCATTAAACCATTTAACGCGACCTGTCGTTGTAGCCATAATAGCCATTCTCCATTTGTTTTTATTAATTGGATAGCAACCACTGCTTATATTATTGGTGCTATAAGGCATCATTAATATTATCCAAGTTCGTTATCCTAAGGCTTATACCACTGTCATTTCAAAACAGAACACTTGTACTAGTTAATTATTTTACCGTACAACAAGCTCATAAAATCAATGGTAATGGTATTATGAATTTCGTATTGCCTAAATAACGAGCACATTGATTCTAGCGCAATATTTCAAAAAGTAAACAGTAATTAGCCATCAAAAATAATACCTTTAGCATTTAATTCAACTGCTTATACCGCTGTGATGAATGAGTACATATCTATCAAAGAGGGTTTCATGTGACTCTTCTTTATTAGAATCAACTTCAATGCAATCTATCGGGCACACAGCGATGCAGGTTGGTTTATCATAATGCCCAACACATTCGGTGCATAAATCAGGGTCTATTTCATAGATAACCTGACCGTAGCTAATCGCCTGATTAGGACATTCAGGTTCGCACATATCGCAATTAATGCAGTTACTAAGAATAGCTAATGCCATCAGATAGCGCTTTGTATTGGTGGTAAATAACGCATGAGCAATGCAAAGTCTAAATTAAGGTTATCGGCAATAGGCATATATACAACATGGCCAGAGCCTGGAGCAACGGACGTATTTTCCCCTTTTTTATTTAACATTTGGGTGAGTTCAAATACAATATTTCCCTCGGGCGTCATGAGCTCTAATGTATCACCGACTAAAAATTTATTTTTTACTTCTACAATAGCCAAACCATTTTGATCACGACCGGTAATTTCCCCGACAAATTGGGCGTTGTCGGATACTGAATTACCGTAATCGTAGTTCTGGTATTTATCATGGGTATGGCGGCGCAAGAACCCTTCGGTATATCCGCGGTGTGCTAAATGGTCAAGGGATGACATTAAAGCGGGGTCAAACGCTTTGCCAGCAACAGCATCATCGATGGCTTGTCGATACACTTGCGCAGTTTTAGCACAATAATAAAAAGACTTAGTTCGCCCTTCAATCTTTAATGAATGTACCCCCATTTGAGTTAATGGCTCAACCATTTCAACGGCGCGTAGGTCTTTTGAGTTCATAATATAGGTGCCGTGCTCATCTTCAAACGCTGGCATATATTCATCTGGGCGTCCGGGCTCTTGTAATAAATAGATATTATCAGTGGGTTTACCTTCACCCAGGGTAGGTTTTACTGTATTTGATGGCGGTTCAACAACAATGGGCGGCGAAATTACAGGGGCTTTTTCTGTAGCGACTATGTCGCCCGTTTCATTTTCATTCGCTTGATGAACACCATATTTCCAGCGACAGGCGTTGGTGCAGGTTCCTTGATTAGGGTCGCGTTTATTTATATAGCCAGATAATAAACAGCGACCTGAATATGCCATGCAAAGAGCGCCGTGCACAAAAATTTCAAGCTCCATATCAGGAACGGCTTGTCTAATCTCTTTAATTTCGTCAATTGACAATTCACGAGACAAAATGACTCGCTCAATGCCTTGTTGCCCCCAAAACTTGACGGTAGCCCAGTTAACCGCATTAGCTTGTACTGACAAATGAATGGGTAAGTTAGGAAACGCTTCACGCACCAACATGATTAAACCTGGATCGGACATGATTAATGCATCAGGACTTAAAGCAACAACAGGCGTTAAATCTCTGATATAGGTTTTAAGTTTGCTGTTATGAGGTGCAATATTACTCACAACATAGAATTTCTTTCCTAATTCATGTGCTTCTTTGATGCCAACAGCCAAGTTTTCCAAATTAAACTCATTGTTACGAACACGCAGGCTATATCGCGGTTGACCGGCATAAACGGCATCAGCCCCATATGCAAATGCATAGCGCATATTTTTTAAGCTGCCCGCTGGGCATAATAATTCAGGAATGTTGATCACAATAATAGTCTCGATATAAATTTGGAGACGAATTTTATTGAGTGAGCTAGGCGAGTGCAATGCTAAAGATGTGTTGCTTGGGTTAGCGTTGATGTAGATCAATTACATAACTTAATGGTGGAATATTAATTCATTTATTTAACATATTTATTCATTGTGGTGTTGTTTGTGTAAATTATTTAGTTTATCTTACATTCATAATATAGAGGCTTAAGGCTATTTAGCAGCAAAACCCAAGCTGGAGTCTAAATAGTTTTCATAATAGAAAGAGAGAATTGAATGAAGTTAGCGCAATTGACAGGTAAAACAGTAGGTGTTTGTGTTTCGGGTGGCTTAGATAGTAAAACGGTCACTAAGCGACTGATGGAAGAAGACATGAACGTCATCTGCTTTTGTGCTGATTTAGCTCAGCCGGATGAAGATGATATCAAAAATGTAATCAGCAAAATGGCACCATGTGGCGCCGAAACAGTGTTGGTTGACCTGAAAAATGAAATGGCTGACGCTTGTTTCGCCGCGATAAAAGCAAATGCGACTTATGATGGTGGCTATTGGAATACAACAGGTATTGCACGAGCTGTTACTGTACAAGGTTTAGTTAAAGCAATGAAAGCGCGGGGTGTAAATATTCTGGCTCATGGCGCAACAGGACGCGGAAATGATCAAATGAGATTCGAGCGTTATACCCGTTCATTAGCTCCCCAAATGGAAGTGTACGCCCCATGGCGTGATGCTGATTTATTGGAGCAATTTCCTGGACGTAGTGAAATGGCGGATTATCTCGCACAATTTGATATCCCTGCTGTAATAGGCATGAAGAAAAAATATTCAACGGATGCTAATCTGGCAGGCCTGTCTCATGAAGCTGAAGACTTAGAAAGCTTAGAGACGTCCATGTTAATTGTAGAGCCTACGATGGGAGTGTGGCCACAAGATGCACCGGATACAGTTGAAGAAATAACCATTGAATATGTGGCTGGTGAAGCAGTGAGTATCAACGGACAAAAACTCAGTTCGTATGACATGATGATCTTAGCCAATGAAATTGGTGGCCGTAATGGTATTGGCATGTCCAACGCCCTAGAAAATAGAATTATTGGCACGAAAAGCCGCGGGGTATATGAAGCACCGGGTATGGAGTTACTAAGCCAAGGTCTGCAAAATATCCTTCAAGCGACACTTGATAGACGTGCAACGATGTTATATCAGCAATTAAGCCAGACCATTAGCGATCAATTTTATGATGGCCGTGGTTTTGATGTTGCTACCAAAGCTGCGATCCAGGGGGTAGAGGTGTTAACAGCTAGTGCCAGTGGTGTTGTGACATTAGGTTTGTACAAAGGTAATGTATTTTTTAATTCAATGAAGGCCATTGAAGCTTCTTTATATAATGAAGAAGATAGTTCAATGGAAGCAAGTGACGGTCTCAACCCTGAAAGTTCTCAAGGGTATGCAGATATCCTGTCCGTTGAAGCGTGCGCCTTGGCTAAAGCGGGTCAATTTAACGGCGATAGTTAGTCGATATGAAATAATGTTGTAAAAAATGAAGGCTGCTTTACAAAAAGTAGCCTTTTTTTTGGCGTAGCTTGCCGTTTACGGTAAACTACATCTTTATTTACTAGTGCAGATGTCATTATGAATCGTAAGAAAAAACTCAACAAGATCTTAAATCAGCGACTGAAAAGGCATAATGCTAAATCAAGTACAGTTAAGAAGCCGAAATATATTTCTAAAGCAGAACGTGCAAAACTTGAATTAGAACAGCAAAATGACGCTGTACAAGAAAATGATTCCGAACATAAAGAGTGAATAAAAAAAGCAGCTAATTGAGCTGCTTTTTTGTTAATCAATTTTACAATGTACGTTACCAGTGTTTTGATACGCGAACCGAAGCAACAGACTTATCACTCCCTTGAGCTAATACTTCAATTATAATTCCTTGCGAAGGTAACTTACGGCCTGTCGCCGGACGAAGGTAATTAGAATAATCGTCCCAATCAATGAAGCGTGGGTTGTTATTAATAAACCAATCGTTAATTGAAAGATTGCTTAGAGTACTTGTCCAACTAAATGGTTGTTGAACATCTAGGCTAAAGGCTGCATCACTAATTTGAAGATTTGAATTTGCCATCTCACCATTACTGAACATAATTGGATTACGATCAGCATCGACTAACCCTAACCAGCCTTCGCCAGGGTGATTCCCCACTTGGTTATCACCTTGAGTGACTGTGTTTATACCGCCACTAGTTTCAGGTCTAAATGATGTATCTACGTACCATACCAACATGCCTGGTGAGTAACTTGCACCAAATGAACCACTTGCTAGGCCAGCATCTACGCCTCGGTGTTGACGCCATTCCACAAGATAGTAATGTGGGTAGTCAAACTTACCATCCGAGACTTCAAATCCTTTTACTGCTAACCCTTCATTGGTTGCATTATCAGCATCAAAGCTTAGTATGGTTTGCTGTGCATCACTCACTTTAATATCATCAAACATTGCACCA
>Ga0105359_10001130_pt1 | contig 22446 bp, 15 predicted proteins | sample GOMGulsemesocosm_6_FD_83659 | JGI IMG/M metagenome (GOLD analysis project Ga0105359, IMG submission 83659) | Methane-oxidizing microbial communities from mesocosms in the Gulf of Mexico - GOM8C Gulf of Mexico | ecosystem: Environmental > Aquatic > Marine > Cold seeps | place: Gulf of Mexico...
ATTGTCCAAGTATCCACTTATGAAACATCACGTTGGTTTTGCGCTGTAAAAATTATAAAAGTAGTACCTATTTTACTCACTGATTTAAACAGTTTTCATGCTAAACAAGAAAACATGAGTCTAAAAGAATTAAAAAGCGTAATACAAGAGATTTACCCTGGAATTGAATCTTTGTATGTAATCTCCTATGAACTTCAAAATTAAGTATTCTATTTTACTCTTTTAATATCCTTCTTTTTCTCATGTTTTTTTGAGAGGACTTAGAAATACGAAGTTTTGATTAAATAATAAAATTATATAAAAATAATAACTTAAAATGTTAATACTTGTATAAGTTAATAAAGACTAATATTATTTATAAAACCTTATAAAGAGGATATTATGAATTTTAATAACGCAAAATTAAATATGATTATATTTATTAGCTCTTACTTATTATTTGTATCCTTATTTTCTCTTACTAGTTATAAGTTTTTAATAAATGACTCCCTAAAACTTGAAAAAAATCAAAATATGAACAACGTTAAAACCGTACTTAATAGTATGAATAGCAAGATTGAAAATCTTTTTATGACGACAAATGATTATAGTAAATGGGATGATACCTATTCTTTTATGACAGATGTAAATAAAGAGTATATAAATGAGAACTTTAGAGAGGGTACGAATACCTTAGTTGATTTAGATGTGAGTTTTTTCTTTTTTGTTGATAAGAAAAACAAAGTTATATTTTCAAAATACAGACAAAACGACCTCAAAAAAGATGCTAAGAATTTTGAAAAATATATATTAGATAGATTTAATAAGATAAACTTCTTAACAAGCATAGTTAAGTATAAATCTAATTTTATGTATTTGGCTAAAGCAGAGGTTTTAAGAAGTGATTTTACAGGAAGTGTAAATGGTTGGATTTACAGCGGTAAAATACTAAGGAATAAAGATCTAAATCAAATATCAAATGTTTTTAAGAAAATTGAATTATCCGAATTCTTATTTGAAAAAAATAATTTGAAAATATCCTTATCTTATTTAAAAAATATTAAAATAAATACTGATTTATTTGATAATAATTTAGTTAATACAATTGTATTTTATGATGCTTTGAATTTTCCTGTTTTTTCTATACGTACTCAAAATGACAGAGAACTTATTACTAATTCAGAGCAAACAATTTTAATTTTAAACAGTATGATTGCTTTATTTACTTTATTGCTGACACTGATGATTTATAAAAGTCAAAAGGTATTAATAAATTATAATAAGTTACTTGAATTAAAAGTAAACAGACGAACCAATCAATTAAGTAAAAGTTTACGAAAACTGCAAACAAGTAATAAAAAACTCTACACTTTAGCAAATATAGATACCTTAACAAACATATGCAATAGACGAAGTTATTTTAATAAAAGTAAAGTATTATTAAAAAAAGCAATTCTTGAAAATAAAACTTTTTATATACTAATGATTGATATTGATTATTTTAAAAAAATAAATGATACGTATGGACATGCTAGTGGGGATAAGGTTTTAATTGAATTTTGTATGATTATTAACACAGTGATTTGTGATGAAGTTTTTGCTAGAATTGGTGGGGAAGAGTTTTGTATCACATTTTTTGATATAAAAGAAGAAAAAATTAATGAAATTTCTGAAAATATAAGAGAAGCGTGTGAAAAAGCAAGCATTAAAATAAATGACAATGAAATAAAATTTACTGTTTCTTTGGGCTTAAGTTCAAGAGCAACACACACACAAATTGATGATATTTTATGTGTGTGTGACGAGCTTTTATATAAAGCAAAAGACGGTGGGAGAAATCGTTTGGTTCGTACTTCTCCCCATTAGTATTACTAGTTAATTAAATATCTAAAATATCAAAATAATTAACGTCAACATCTTTTGACAAATAAGACTGAAGTTTTTGCATAACTCCATTTTTTTTAATAAATTCAATGTATTTTTGATGTTTTTCTTTATTCTCCCAAAACTCATCAATTGCCATGTTTAAACTCTCTTCATTAAAATAAACCTTAATATGCTTGCATCCATCAAAAGATCTTACATTTGGAAGATTTTCATCTAAAAAAAGAAGAAAATCTTCTTTTAGGCTCTTTTGTACGCTTAAATTTAGTACTACTTTAATACTCATATTTTTCCTTAGTTTTAAGATAAGAATATTTTAGAAGAATAATAAAAGAAAAACTACTCATATACGTTTAAAAATAACGTTTTTATGTCAAAGAGCGTTTTTTTGTTTCTGTTTTGGGGTAATATGGTATATGTTTTTGTAAGCTTTTATAAAATGAGAGATGTTTTCATAGCCTAAATCACTTGCTATTTCACTTACTGTTTTATTTTCTTCTTCAAGTGCTGTGTTTGCATGTTGCATTTTTATCTTTACTAAAAATTGATTAGGCGTGGTTTTGTAAACTGCTTTAAAATCTCTATGAAAAGAAGATAAAGAGCGCCCTGATAGCGTTGCAAAATCTTGAATTGAAAAATTATTGAGGTAATACTTTTTCATTAATGAAAGTATATTTCTTTTGTTTTTATAATTATTATTTGTGCTTAAAAAACCTTGAAGTTTTTTGTGTTTGTCTTGGCTTTTAATTAAATATAAAAGTTCTAGTATTTTTATTTCTAAAAATTGTTTTGAGCTTTTCATTTGAGAACTTATGCTTTTTAATGTTTTAATGTAATCTTTAAGAGCAGGGCTTGAAGCAATTTTAAAGAAAGATGTTTCTTCTTTATTACCTTCTGTTTCTTTTTTTTGTTTGGATAAAAACGTTTCAATGATATCTTCATCTAAAAAAAACAAGTAAGCTTCAAGTTGTGTGTTTTTTTTAATAAAATCTGAGATTAAATAGTTGTCTTTAGGTAAAAAGAGTAATTCATTTTCTTCTATTTTTATGCTTTTACAATCATATGCAGTGATAGTCTCAATGCCAGATATATTAAACACGATAACATGACTTTGGGTATAAAACTCTACATTGATTAAATTTTGATTTATTTTTTTGTGTAAAATACCAGTGTTTTTATTGAAGGTAAAAAGACTTTTAACATCAGGAAAATCTTTTAATCCTTGAGGTAAAATGAGTGTATCATGAGAAGAAAAGTTAAAGGTATTTTCATTTTTAATCATAAAAGAGTATACAAAAAAAAAGATAATACATAAGTACTTTTGAAATCAAATATTAAGAATATAAGGAAGCTAAGTATTTTAAAATAAGTTAGACTAATAGACAATATTTTAAACCTATTAAAGTGAGTTAATTTTATTAATCAAAAATATTTAAATCAAAATCCATGCTGATATTATAAAAATATCATAAACTTTAGTTACAATCATTTCAAAATAATAATTTATATATTTTATAAGGATATTTGTTAATGAAAATATATGCTTTGATAACCATAGCCGTACTATTATGGTCTGGAAATTTCATACTTGGTAGATTGGTTAGTCCTGAAATCCAACCCATGGAATTGGCACTTTTTAGATGGGGCTTGGTTTTAATTTTATTACTGCCTTATATCTTCTTGCATCAAAAAGTCATTTTTACTGCAATCAAAAATAACTTTCTAATTTTACTTGTATTGTCTTTTTTAGGAGTGACTGGTTTTAATACTATTTTGTATTATGGATTGCAAGAAACAACGGCTACTAATTCACTGTTAATTAATTCTTCCATTCCTATTATAATTATTGTATTAAATACGCTATTTACAAAAGAGCCAATTACTTTTAATCAAATAATTGGTGTTTTTTTATCAACGCTTGGGGTGATATTTCTAGTTATAAAAGGGGATATCTCCAATTTAATCAATTTTGAATTTAACAAAGGTGATTTTTGGGTTATATTATCATCAATTACTTGGGCTACTTATTGTATTTTAGTAAAATATAAACCTACTAAATTAAAAGCCTTTGAGTTTATTTCTATTATTACTCTTTTAGGTTTTATTATGTTGTTTATCATTTATTTTTTAATGGGGAATACCGTTCATTTTAACTTCTCATCTACTGTATATACATCTGTTCTTTATATGGCAATATTTCCTTCTTTATTTTCTTATTATTTGTGGAACAGAGGAATTATGGAGATAGGTGCAAATAAAACAGGACAAGTAACACATATTATGCCTGTATCTGGAAGTATTTTAGCCTATGTATTTTTAGGAGAAAACTTAGAGACATATCATTTTTATGGAATTGTTTTTATCGCAATTGGTATTTACATATCTTTATTTTATAAAAGCAAACATTCTTCTTAATTAAAAAATATTTTTTATAAATATTTTTTAATTTTACTAATAAAAAATTTCTTCCTTATTGTTTTGTATTTTATTTGCGAAGGTATCTTAATATTTCTTCCCACTTTTCCTACATTTATTTATTATATAATTTAACACAAAGCGATATTGTTCTTTATTGCTATCTTAAATAAATAGGTAATTACTAGTATGAGTAAAATATTATTCTTTCTTTCTTTTACAATATTTTTATTCGCAAATGAGAATAAACTTCTTTTAAATGAGCAAGAATTATTGTGGATTCAAAACAATCCCGTTGTAAAAGTTGGTGCAAAAGAAAAATGGGCACCCTTTAGCATGTATGGTAAAGGAAAACACGAAGGTTTGAGTTCTGATTATCTAAAAATTATTTCAAGAAAAACTGGTTTAAAATTTAATTATATTTTTGATTCATGGAATAATCTTGAAAAAAAAATTATAGCCTCTGAAATTGATATTATTCCCACAGCCTATTTTGATAAAAAAATAAAAAAACATGTTTCTTTCTCTAGTCCTTATCTTTCAATAATAGATTACTTTTTTGTACATAAAAGTATAAAAGCGGTAAATTTTTCGGACCTAAAAGGTTTAACTTTGGCGCTTCCAAAGGGTTATTTCCGTATTGATTTAATTAAAAAAGAAATGCCATATTTAAAAATCATTGAAACAAAAAACCTTTCCAGTGCTATCTCTGCTGTTTTAGAGAGAAAAGCAGATATTCTTTTTGGTTCTTATTCTGTTCTCTCTCATTTAATGCGAAAACATTCAATTTTAGAAATCGTGCCTTTTAAAGAAAATCCTTTTAATAATGGAAGTGATTTGCATATTATTACTTCAAAGAAAAAAGCAATTTTAGCTTCTATCATAGAAAAAACGCTTAAAAGTATCAGTGAAGTAAGTAAAAAGAAAATTTATAATAATTGGTTAATTGATAGAAATGGCTTGGAACATAAATTAAGATTATCAAGTATTGAAAAAGAATGGTTAGCCAATCATCCTGTCTTAAATTTTGCAGGTGATCCTAACTGGTTTCCTTTTGAGGCATATGACAGTAGAGGGGAATATATTGGGGTTGTATCTGAGTATTTAAATGAGATTACAAAAGCAACAGGCTTAAAATTCAATCATGTTATTACAGATTCTTGGAATGGTACGCTTGATCTTCTTAAAAAAAGTGAAATTGATATTTTATCAGATACTACAGATGCAAATAGAGAGAACTATATTTTTACTAAGAGTTATATGGAAAAAGATATCATTATTCTTATGAATAATAAACAAGGTTTTATTCAAGGCTTGGATTCTATTAAAGATAAAAAAATAGCGCTTATTTATGAATATGGTTATATAGAAAAAATTAAAGATGCTTATCCTTATATTTCTTTTGTAACAGTTAATACAATTGAAGAAGCTCTTTTAGATATAGAAAATGGAAGAATAGATGCTCTTGTTTCAACCTTACCTGTTGCTGCATATTATATTACTAAAAATGGTTTAAATAATATAAAAATTGTAGGAAAAACTGAATTTACAACAAGATTAGGTTTTGGTATAAGAAAAGATCTTCTTCCTTTAGTTGGTATTTTAAATAAAATTATTGATTCTATTCCTTCTCAAAAGAAATTTAAAATTATGGAGAACTGGGTTAATATTGATTATGTAGAAAAGATTAACTATACCCTTTTTGTAATTGTTATTATTGTGCTGTTTTTAATTTTAATATGGTTTTTAAATGTGAATAATAGAATGAATACTGAAATAAAACTTCGAATTGAGTTGGAACATAATCTAAAATTATCTCAAAAAGAAGCAGAACAAGCCAACAAAAGTAAATCAGATTTTTTAACCAATATGTCTCATGAAATTAGAACACCCTTGCATGCAGTTCTTGGGTTTACTGAGTTATTAGAAAAAACATCTTTAAACTCTACCCAGAAATCTTATCTTTCTTCTATTAGTTCTAGTGGTGAGAATTTGCTTAAATTAATAAATGAAATTCTTGATCTTTCTAAAATTGAATCAGAAAAATTACATATAGAAAAAAAACCAGTAGATATAAATAAATTGTTAAATGAAATATATCAAATGTTTTTATTGCAAGCACAGGCAAAAAAACTCGATTTTGATTTGACCTTTTCAAAGAATATTCCAAAGCTGATTTTAAGTGATGAGCAAAGAATTAAACAAATTATAATTAACTTACTTGCAAATGCTATTAAGTTTACAGAAAAAGGTTTCGTTCAAATAGCAGTTGAATCTAAAAAAGATAAGAATAATAAGCTTTCATTATTAATACATGTAATTGATAGTGGGATTGGAATTCCTAAAAAGAATCAAAAACTTATCTTTAAACAGTTTGAGCAACAAAAAGGTCAAGATGATTTAAAATATGGAGGTTCTGGTTTAGGACTTGCAATATCAAAAAAATTGTCTTATAAATTGGGTGGTTTCATTAAAGTAGAAAGTAAAAAAAACGCTGGGAGTCGTTTTACTTTATGCCTTGAAAATGTTAATTCTATAGAGAGTTCCCCACTTAAAGAGCAGAGCTGTTTAGAATATGATTTTAGTCCTGCAAGTATTTTAGTAGTTGATGATGTTTTTTATAATAGAGAATTAATTAAAGGAATGCTTAAAGATCAGCCTTTAAAAATAACAGAAGCTAAAAATGGTGCTGAGGCTTTAACATGTTTAGAGAATAATGAAATCGATTTAATTTTAATGGACATTCGTATGCCTCTTATGGATGGTTTTGAAGCAACTAAATGCATAAGAAACAATCCAAAATATAAATCCTTGCCAATCTTAGCTATTACTGCATCTGTGCTATATACAGAAATAGAGATGCAAGAAATTTACGGTTTTGATAAACTGTTAACAAAACCAGTTTTGCATGATACTTTAATAGATAGTTTAAAGGTTTATTTAAAAACGACTCTTGTTAAGACAAATACTACGCTTACAAAAGTAGAAAATACTATAAGTGAAGCTTTGTTAATAAAATATGAAAAAACTTTTTTTAAATTATTATGTGAGCAAGAAAATAACAATAACTTTTCTCTCTTAAAAGAACTGGCGCAGGATATTTCACGTTTTTCAAAATTGCATAAGAGTAAAATACTATTAGATTTATCTCAAAAATTATTAGATGCCATTTCTTCTTTTGATATTGATATGATACAAATACATTTAAAAGAACTAAAAGACTTAAGCATAAAAAGGTAATAAAATGAAGATTTTAATTGTTGATGATTTAAGTAAGAATATTCAGTTTGTTGCTACTATCCTCTCTTCTCATAATTTGTCCTTTGCAAAATCAGGAGAAAAAGCCTTAGAATTAATTCAAAGAGAAAAATTTGATTTAATTCTACTTGATGTTATTATGGGTGGAATGGATGGTTATGAAACCTGTAAAGAATTAAGAAAAATTAACGCTTATGAAAAAGTTCCCGTAATTTTTTTAAGTGGAAATACAGATTTAGATAATATTAACAAAGGTTTACGCTCAGGTGGACAAGCCTATATTACAAAACCTTTTACAGCTAATGAATTAGAATCAAAAGTGAATAGTGTCCTTGCCCTCTAATCAAAAATAAGATTTTTTTTTCCTTTTTTTAAATAATTTCTAGTGTTTATTAAAATTGTAAAAGAAGAGCGATTCCTAGTATTTCCTCTTTTTTACAATCATTTTTAGCTTTTCCCCCTTTTTCTACATTTAATTCTTTTTTATTCCCTTTATTAATCCATTTAATTAGCTTATACTAATTGTAGATTATTTTTTAGGAGCGAGGGAATGAGTGAAATGAAAATATTAAAAGCAGGTGATATTAAAACTAAAGAAGATGCTTTAGAATTAATTGAACAACGTAATATCAAAAGAATCAAAGTTGCTGCAACGGACATTGATGGTATTTTAAGAGGTAAGTATATTTCTACGATTAAATTTGCTTCTATACTTGAAAGTGGTTTGGGATTTTGTGATGTGATTTTTGGCTGGGATTGTCATGATGAATTGTATGCGAAAGATTCAGTAACTGGTTGGAGTACGGCTTTTCCTGATGCTCTTGGTACAATTGATTTAAGCTCATGTAGAGAACTTCCTTTAGAGGAAAATTCTATTTTCTTTCTTTTAGACTTTGAAGGAAAAGAAATACATGCAAAGGTTTGTCCAAGAACGCTTCTTAAAAACGTAATTAAACAAGGAAAAGACTTAGGCATTACTTTTGATGCTTCAACAGAATTTGAATTTTTTATGTTTAATGAAACTCCTGCTAGTGTTAGAGAAAAAAACTATAAAAACTTAGAACATTTTACACCTGGAATGTTTGGCTATTCAGTTCTAAGAAATTCAGTTCAGAGTGATTTTTATCATGATTTAATGGATTTATGTTTAGATATGGATATGGAAATTGAAGGTTTACACACAGAAACTGGACCTGGTGTTTTAGAAGCAGCTTTACTTTATGACGAGTTATTAAAAACGGCAGATAAAGCAATATTATTTAAAACATTTACAAAAGTTTTAGCACAACAACAAGGTTATATGGCTACTTTTATGGCGAAGTGGTCAGGAGATTATCCTGGACAATCAGGTCACCTACATATTTCTGCAAAAGATAAAAATGGAAAATCAATTTTTTATGATGAGAAAAAAGAAAATACTATTTCTGATGAAATGAGATGGTTTATAGGTGGGCAGCAACAACTTATGCCAGAAATATTAGCAATGATTGCACCAACGTGTAATTCATATACACGACTAATTCCTGGGTTTTGGGCACCTACACAAGCTACATGGGGTGTTGATAATAGAACGTGTGCATTAAGAGCAATAACAGGAAGTGCAAAAGCACAGAGAGTTGAGTACAGAGTTGCTGCTGCTGATATTAATCCGTATATTGCACTAGCTGCAGCTGTAGGAACTGGATTATGGGGAATAAAAAATAAAATTGAACCAACTTCTCCTATTGCTGGAAATGCTTATGATGTTGATATGGGGAGAGAGTATTCTTTTCCAAAAACATTGGATCAAGCAGCTGATCGTTTAAAACAATCAAAAATTGCGCGAGAAATTTTTGGTGATGTTTTTGTGGATCATTATTCTTATACAAGAGAACATGAATCGGCTGAACAATTAAAAGCTATTACCGATTGGCAATTAAACAGATATTTTGAAATTATATAAAAGAAGGAAAAATCATGAGTACATTTAAAACAATAAGTCCCATTGATGGGGCTGTTTATGTAGAAGAACAATTACATAGCCTAGAGGATATCAATACTGTTTTAGAAAAAGCAGCTTTAGCTCAGAGCTTATGGCAAGACGTTTCATTGGAAGAGAAAAAAGAATGTATACAAAAATTTATAGATATTTTAGTATCCCAAGAAGATGAAATATCAAAAGAGTTAACCTATCAAATGGGTAGACCCATTTCTCATACACCATTTGAAATAAAAGGCTTTAAACAAAGAGCAGATTATTTAATGCAAATTGCAAAAGATAACTTAGAAAGTCATTACCCTCCTAGTATTGAAGGCTTTGACCGATATATTGAAAAATTGCCTCTTGGAAATGTGTGTATATTAAGTCCTTGGAATTATCCATTTCTTACATCTGTAAATGTATTAATACCAGCACTATTAGCTGGAAATTCAGTAGTCTTAAAACACTCAGCACAAACTCCTTTGGTTGCAAAAAGGTATAAAGATGCTTTTACAAAAGCAGGTTTACCAAAAGACTTATTCTCAATTTTATATTTAGATCATAAAAACACAGCCTTGATGTTAGCAGATGAGAGAGTGGATGGAGTATTTTTTACAGGCTCTGTTAAGGGTGGAATTGCGGTTCAAGAAGCTATTAAAGATAAGTTTATTCCTTGTGGTTTAGAATTAGGTGGTAAGGATCCAGCTTATGTAAGAAAAGATGCCGATGTTTCAAATGCGGTTGAAAACTTAGTAGATGGATCTTTTTTTAACTCAGGACAGTCTTGTTGTGGAATTGAGAGAATTTATGTACATGAGGATGTATACGATGCTTTTGTTAAACAATTTGTTGAAATCACTAAAACATATAAATTAGGAAATCCTTTAGATAAAGAAACTAATTTAGGACCAATGGTAAAAACAAGTGCCAGTACTTATGTGAGAGAGCAAATAAAAGATGCTTTAAGTAAGGGTGCTAAATCTTTAGTAAGTGAGAGTTTATTTGAAAACTCTAAAGAAGGAACACCTTATTTATCTCCTCATGTTTTAGTAGATGTAAATCATACTATGAGTGTAATGAAAGAAGAAAGTTTTGGTCCTGTTATTGGGATTATGAAGGTTTCAAGTGATGAAGAAGCTCTTTCTTTAATGAATGACAGTGATTTTGGCTTAACCGCTTCTATTTGGTCTTCAAATGTGCAAGAATCAAAAGAATTATCTAAAAAAATTCAAACAGGAACCGTATTTTTAAACAGATGTGATTATCTAGATCCAGCTTTGGCTTGGACGGGGGTTAAAAATACTGGGCGTGGGGTTTCTTTATCTGCTTATGTGTTTGACTCTGTAACCAGATTAAAATCCATTCATTTTAAATTATAAAAACGCCTTGCTTAAAAGAAAACAAAAATTAAAGGAAATAATATGTCTAAAATAAACACAACAAATTGGAATTATCCAACCTCAATATGGTTTGGGCATGAACGAACAAATGATATTGTAAAAGCATGTAAACATTTAAATATAAAAAACCCATTAATCGTAACAGATGAAGCTTTGGTTACTTTACCTATTATGCAGGATTTAACAAATCCCTTGAAAAACGAAAATGTTTCTTTTTCATTATTTTCAGATGTTCAAAGTAATCCAAGTGGTAAAAATGTAGAAGATGGCGTTAAGGTATATAATGAAAACGCTTGTGATGGAGTAATTGCATTTGGTGGAGGCTCTGCTTTAGATGCTGGAAAAACAATTGCTTTTATGTCTGGACAGAGCTTAAGTATTTGGGATTTTGAAGATGTAGGTGATAATTTTTTACGTGCAAATATTGAAGGAATAGCTCCTATTATTGCTATTCCTACTACTTCTGGAACTGGTTCTGAAGTAGGACGTGCCAGTGTTATTACAAACAGTATAAGCCATGCAAAAAAGATTATCTTTCATCCTTTAATGTTACCTTCTTTGGTTATTTTAGATCCTAATTTAACGTACGGTTTACCAAAACATATTACGGCTTGGACAGGTATGGATGCTTTAGTTCATGCTCTTGAAGCATATTTTGCACCAGGATTTCATCCTATGGCAGATGGCATAGCACTTGAGGCAATCTCTTTAATTAAAAAGAATCTTGTACAAGCTTATGAAAATGGAAACAATGAAAATGCAAGAGCTAATATGTTAGTTGCTGCAATGATGGGAGCTACTGCTTTTCAAAAAGGTTTGGGTTCAGTTCACTCAATTGCTCACCAACTAGGTGGTTTATTTAATACCCCACATGGTTTAGCAAACTCCATTATTTTACCTTATGCTTTAAGACAAAATAAATCTGCAATTGAAGAAAAAATGATAAAACTGTGTATCTTTTTAGATATTGATAATCCATCTTTAGAGAGTTTTATTGCTTATATTATTACTTTACAAAAAACACTGGGTATTCCTTCTAATTTAAGTGAAGCAAAAATACAAGATGATCGTGCAGATGAAATTGGTGTTTTAGCATATGCTGATCCTTCTACAGGTACAAATGCTAAAAAACTAGAAATAGAAGACTTAACTATTTTGTTTAAAGCAGCACATAGTGGTAATTATGATTTATTAAAAGATTACTAATGAAAAAGTTATTGATTATTGAGGGAAATACGGATGAAGACTCTTTAAGTATAGAGAAATTTAAAGGACTTTCTTACGTACCTTTATTTACAAAAGCCATAAAATCAATTGGTAATTATGAAATAGATGCCCTTTACCCTACAAGAGAAGATTTTAAACAAGTAAGTATAGAAGAGCTAAAAAAATACGATGGGATTTTATGGACAGGTTCTGCTTTAAGTGTTAATGAATCAGCAAAGTATGTAGACCCTCAAATTTTATTATGTAAAAATGCTTTTGAATCACATGTACCTATTTATGGATCTTGTTGGGGATTACAAGTAGCTGTTGTTGCAGCTGGTGGAAAAGTATCTGCATTTAAAAAAGGGTATGAAGTTGGAATAATGAAAGAGCTTAATGTTACTAAAGAAGGTAAGGAACATTATTTGTTTAAGAATAAGAGTGGAGCTATTTCTTCTTTCTGTGTGCATAGAGATTATATAGAAGAACTTCCAACTAATAGTACTCTTTTAGCAAGTAATGAATTTTGTCCTGTTCAAGCCTTGGAAATTAACTACAAGGGGGGTATTTTTGTAGGTGTTCAATATCACCCTGAGTTTGATTCCGCTCAAATGTTATCAACGTATAAAAGATTAGAAAAAAAACTAATACAAAGTGGCTACTTTAAAAATAACGATGAATATAAAAATGAAATTAGAGCATTAGAAGAAGAGCTTGTTAATAATAAAAAGGCTTTTTATAACAATGAAAAATACCGTTTATTAGAAATTTCTAACTGGCTAGAAAATTTAGAAAAATAAACAAGTAAAAAGGAGATAAGTATTGGGAATGAAGGAAAGTATTGAATGTAATATTCAAGATTAAATTTAATTAAATAAAGGAATGTAATGAGTACAAATCATATTGACCAAGATTATTTGGCTAAGAGGCAATTAAAAAAAGGAACAGCAGGTTGGATGCTGTTAGCTGGTTTAGGAATTTCATACGTAATTTCAGGAGATTTCGCAGGTTGGAACTTTGGAATAGCAGAAGCAGGTTGGGGTGGTTTTGCAATCGCTGCTGTTTTAATGGCTGTAATGTATATCTGTTTGGTATTATCACTGGCTGAAATGTCAGCTGCAATTCCTGCAGCTGGTGGAGGATACAGTTTTGCAAGACAAGTAATGGGACCAGCTGGTGGATATTTAACCGGTTTTGCCATATTAATAGAATATGCTTTAGCACCTGCTGCTATTGTAATTTTTATAGGCTCCGCAGTAGAAGCATTATTAGGTATTAATGGACCAATGGTATATGCTATTTTTTACGGTGTTTTTATTGCTATTCATTTATTTGGTGTAGGAGAAGCACTTAAATCAATGATGGTTATTAGTGCACTTGCAGTATTTGCAATTATTGCTACTGGTGTTGCACTTATTAGTGAGTTTGATGTTAATAACTTATTTGATATAGCTGTTTCAGCAGAAGCTGCAGGTGCAAGTGAAATATTACCTTTTGGTTGGTATGGTGTTTGGGCTGCATTGCCTTTTGCTATGTGGTTATTTTTAGCAGTAGAGGGTGTTCCTTTAGCTGCTGAAGAAGCAGAGAATCCAGCGAAAGATGTACCAAAAGGAATTATTGGTGCAATGATATTTTTACTTTTTACAGCAGTAGTAGTTGTATTTTTAACAGCTGGAGCAGTTGGTTCTGATGTTATTGGAAAAAGTGCTGTTCCTTTGGTTGATGCATTAAGTTTAAGTGGGCATGAAACATTAGCAACAGTAGTAAATGTATTGGGACTTGCAGGTTTAATTGCATCATTTTTCTCAATTATTTATGGGTATAGTAGACTGGTATTTGCTTTATCACGTGCGGGATATTTACCACAATTTTTATCACTTACTAGTGAGAGAAAAGCACCAACGTGGGCACTTGTAGTTCCAGGTGTTCTTGGATTTGGGGCATCATTAACAGGTGAAGGTGATTTAATGTTAGGAATGGCAGTTGTAGGAGCTACAATTTCATATGCCTTAATGTCTTTGAGTCATATTCTATTACGAATTAAACAACCAGATATGCCAAGACCTTATAAAACTCCAGGTGGGGTTATGACATCAGGTATTTCACTTGTATTATCAATTGTTGCTTTAACAGGTGTATATGCTTATGATCCAAAAGCATTCTTTTATACTCTTGTATTGTATGTTATTGGTGCACTATATTATTTCTTATACTCTAAGAACAGATTAGTAGCCAAAACAGCAGAAGAAGAATTTGAAATGTTAGCGCAAGCCCAGTCAGATTTAGGTAGTGTAAACGAAGATAACTTAGATGATACAGTTCCCGTAACTGTTAGAAACTAAATAATTTCAAATACATCCCTTTTTATAAGGGATGTATTTTGAATACTTAATAAATAAATATTTCTCACCAAAACTAAAGAATCAAACATTTAACAAAATACGATTTCTTATTCTAATTATTATTTCTTTCATGATGAGGTAAATGTATTTATAATTATACGCTATAAATCAAGTAAATAATCATGTATAAATTTTAATATTTAATGTGAAAATACACTAAAAATACATTTAATTTGAATATACTATAAATAAAAAGTAGCTATATGAAAAAGTTTAGTAGTTTAAAAATTTTATATATAGATGATGAAGATATGGTAAGAAAAAGTGCGATTGATCTTTTGGAATTTTATTTTGACAATATTTATCAAGCACATGATGGTTTAAGTGGTATAGAGATGTACAAAGCCTGTGAACCAGACATAATTATTACAGATATTCATATGCCAAATTTAAATGGTTTGGAGATGGTTCGAAAAATAAGAGAACAAGATAAAGATACTAAAATCATTGTCATGACAGCTTTTTTAAAAACGCCATATTTATTAGAAGCAATGGATTTGGGTTTAATAAAATATTTAGTAAAACCTGTGATTGAAAATGAATTATTAATTACCTTAAAATCATGTATTACAGATGTAAGTCAAAAAAGAAATGTTTTTAATTTAGGAGATGGATTTAAATTTGATACGCTAAATAACAATCTTTTTTTAAATAAGGAGCAAATATTTCTTTCTAAAAAAGAACATGTTTTCCTTAAAATGTTACTTATAAATCATGACAGAGTGCTTTCTTATTCTGAACTCTCAAATACCATTTGGGATGGAATAATGAGTGAAGATGCTATTCGTTCCATTGTAAAAGATATTAGAAAAAAAATCACAAAAAATGTGATTAAAAATGTTTCTGGAATTGGCTATAAAATAGTTCTTAAGGAAGATTAGTGATAAAAAGTATTTTTATTTTTTTAATCTTCTTTACTACTTTAAGTGCAAATTATATTAAAAATATTTCAGTTCTTGAGATGGATAATACTAATACAAGTATTGAAGATATAAAGATATCAAATAACTTTAAAAAGATCACCTTACCCTTTATCAAACACAGTGATAAATCTTATTTTATAAAATTTACCTTAGATGAAAAAAGCTTCAAAGATGAACACTATATTATTTCATTTAACTCTTTATTTTCAAAAATAAGTCTAGAAAAAAAATATACTCAAGCTCTAAACTTAAGCCTTATTCCTCCTATTATTGTATTAAAACAAGATGATATTCCAAGGTCTTTTTTTTTAAAGCTTGACAATACACATAATTATGTAAATTTAGATATTAATGTTTCTTTAGTAAAAGAATACCTAAGAGAAGAATCATTAAAAAAAACGCTTAAGGGCTTTTCTTATGGAATAATTTTTACTGCTTTTCTTCTTTTTTTAATATTCTATTTTTTTAATGAAAAAAAGAGCTATTTATTTTGCTCACTTACACACTTATTGATACTTGGAATTTTACTGTATGAAATAAATATATTTGATGAAAATTATGAGTATTTCGGAATTATTATTTTTTATTTATTCTCATTGTTTTCTAATCTTTTTGTTCAGTATTTATTTAATACTAAAAAAGAATATATTCTTTTAGATAAAATACTAAAATTTATTATTCTTATTAATACACTTCATTTATTCATTGTTTTATTTTTTGATAACAATACAATATATGATTATTTACCCTATGCTACTTCTTTTAGTATATATTTACTTATTGCAATACTTTCGATGACAAAAGGAAATAAAGCTTCCTTTTTCTTTTTACTTGGATGGGGCGTTCTTATTGTGTACTTTTTTGCAATTGAAGTACAAATTTTATATTTGCAGAGGGAACTTATACATAATATTAAAAGCGTAGAAGGATTTATATTCGCTTTTGAATCTGTTTTTATGCTTTGTATTTTGGCCTATGAATTTAAGGTATTAAAAAAAGAATATATTAATCAACGTGAAATTATATATCATCAAAATAAATTGGCTTCTATGGGTGAAATGATTGAAAATATTTCACATCAATGGAAACAACCTCTTACTCAATTGTCTTTTATTATTATGGCAATTAAAACGGCTTTTAAACACAATAAATTATCTTTAGAGTACTTAGAGAACAAAACAGACGAAGCTTCGAATCAATTACGATTTATGTCAAATACGATTAGCGATTTTTCTAATTTCCTTAGTTTAAAAAAAGAGAAAGAATCCTTTTTTATTGTAGATGAAATACATCGTGTTATTTCTTTGATTCAAGACAGTTTTACGTTTTTTTCTATTACGCTTGAAGTTGCTTACGATGAAAATCATTTATTACGAAATTACAAGGGTGAATTATCACATGTGATTTTTAATTTATTAAACAACGCAAAAGATGCTTTTTCAAAAAAACAAGTTAAGAATGCAAAAATTAATATAAATATAAAAAAAGAGGGCAATAATATACTTGTTTTGATAGAAGACAATGCAGGAGGGGTGGATCCAAATATTGCAAAAAAAATCTTTGAACCTTACTTTACAACAAAAGAAAATGGCTTGGGAATAGGCTTATATATGTCTAAAAAAATTATAGAAGAAAGTATTTTAGGAAAACTCTCTTATGCAAAAAAAGAAAAAGGTGCGCAATTCTGTGTTTTGGTTCCTTTATCACTTTCATCGTAAGCTTGTAGGCTTTTAATATTATTTGTAAGTATATTTTAAAAAAATACAGCGAATAATATAAATAAACCTATCATGTAAAGTATTGGAATTTTAAAGACTCTTAAAACAATAAGTCCTAATAAGGCTTGTATTAAATCGCTACTTGAATGTACTGCACTTGGATAAACCGTAGTAATCATAAGAGCAGTTAATAAACTAACAACTGCTGCATTTATTCCTGCTATTGCATTTAAAATATTCTTTTGTTTGGAGATGCTTTGAAAACTTTCTTTAAATGTAAGTATCAGTAAAAAACCAGGTAAAAAAATTGCAAGTGTTGCAAGAAGTGATCCTAAAAAAGCAGACTCTTTAAAATAATTAGCCCCTAAATAAGAAGCAATACTAAACATAGGCCCTGGTATGGCTTGTGAGAAAGAGTAAGCAAGTAAAAAGTTTTCATCGCTAATAACATGAGAAAGGTGTTCTTTTAATAAAGGAAGTACAACATGTCCTCCTCCAAATACCATAGAACCAGCAGAAAAAAAATCACTAAAAAGCTTTATTTCATTGTTTAAATAAGTAAAAAAAGGAAGAAGAAAAAAGAACATTAAAAAGAGAATAAAAGGAAGACTATTAATTTTTTTTCTAGCAAGTGTTTGTTCTTTTTCTCTTTCTTTTAAAAAAATACTGCTTAGTATAGCTGCTGTTATTAAAACAATGACTTGTACGTATAAAGAGCTAAAAGCAATCAATACAAGTGTTGAAAGTATAAAAATAAATTGTGTTGTTTTATTTTTACAAAAGTTTTTAAACATTGTAATAATTGCGTCAAGTACAATGACTAAAGCAAATAATTTAAGCCCAGTAATTATATTAGTAATAAGGATATTTTCATTTTGAGAAATATTGAATAGGGCAAGTATATAAAGTAAAATAAAAGAAGGAAAAGTAAAGGCTATAAAAGCAGTAATACCGCCCAATAAACCACCTTTTTCCAAACCAATACAAAAACCTACTTGTGATGAACTAGGACCTGGAAGAAAATGACTTAAAGCAACAAACTTGGAATAATCCTCTTCTTTAAGCCATTTTAGTTTTTCAACAAATGTTTTTCTAAAATAGGCTAAATGTGCTATTGGACCACCAAAACTTATTAATCCAAGAAAAAAAAACCTGTAAAATATATTAATTATATTATTCACATGACACCTTAATAATCATTTTATAATTGGGATTGTACCTTTGTTTAATTACAGATGGTTTACATTATGTTTTTAAAAAAATCTTAATTTTTACCTTAAGCTAAATAAAATCATTAAAAAATAGCTTACATTATTTTAATAAGTATGTTTTAATACTTCTTGGAAGATAATAACACATATGATCAGAAGGATTTATTATGAATAAATACGATGAACTAGATGTTATATGTTCCCAAATACTAAATGAGAACGACTTGGAAATAGAAGAAGAAATATATCATAGACTTATAAAAGAAAAAGTTGTTTCAAGTATATCTTCGAAGAATGATTTTAAATCTCTTAAGATTTTCTCCTTAGAGCAAATATTCTTATCTTCTATTAGCCCTTTATTGCATGATATTGGTTTTGAAATTATAGATGAACTAAGTTATAAACTTAAAAGAAATAATACACTTGTTTATATCGCAAGATTTAATTTTAATTTAGAAAATCCTAATATTGTAAAAAAATCCCAAAAGAATATCGAAAATATCATTACCAATTCTTTATTGGATGAATCCATTATCAATTCAAAAGTTTTTTCGCTTGTTTATAAAGAAAACTTTTCTATGCAAAAGATAAAGTTAATACGAGCGCTTATTGAATATTTATCTCAAACGCTAAGTAATATAACGTATCAAAGTATTTTACTTACACTTACGAGTCATTCTCATATTACAAAACTTTTCATTGATTATTTTATTATGAAATTTGACCCAAAAGAAAAGAGCAAAGAGCCACAACTAAAAAATATAAATTTAGAAATCGATGCTGAAATTAAACTAATTCCTCAAATAATGGACGATAAAATTCTTAAATTAACGCTAAGTTTTTTACAATGTTTGTTACGAACGAATTATTTTTTTAATGAAGAAACAATTGCTTTTAAGATTGATACGAAACGTTATGGAGAAAATTTAAAAGGCTTGCAGCCTAATTTAGAAAACTATATTTATCATAATGACTTTTATGGACTTCATTTAAGAATGTCAAAGGTTTCAAGAGGAGGGCTTAGATGGTCTGAGAGACATGAAGACTATAGAGAAGAAGTTAAATCCTTAATGATTACCCAAGATGCTAAAAACTCTATTATTATTCCTGATGGCTCAAAGGGCGGTTTTGTAATAAATTCAAAAAAAGAGGTAACAAAAGAGTATTTTGAAAGAATTTATTCCTTATATATTAATGCCAATTTAGATTTGGTTGATAACCGAATTGATAACAAAATAATACGAGATGAAAGAATTGTGGCTTATGATGAGGACGATCCATATTTTGTGGTTGCAGCTGATAAAGGAACAGCTGCTATGAGTGATGTTGCTAATGCTATATCTCTTAAAAGACATTATTGGTTAGGAGATGCTTTTGCAAGTGGAGGATCTAATGGTTATGGACACAAGGAATTAGGAATAACAGCAAGAGGATCTTTGATGTCTACAAAAAGATTTTTTATAGAAGAGGGTATTAATATTGATATCGATGAAATTTCTCTTGTAGGTATTGGGTCTTTAAACGGAGATGTTTTTGGTAATGGAATGATAGAAAGTAAAAGCTTTAGACTTCTTGGTGCCATTTCACAAAAAGAGATTTTTATAGATCCAAATCCTGATTTAGAAAAAGCGTATGAAGAGAGACGAAGATTGTTTTTTGCTAAAAAATCTTCATGGAGTAATTATAATAAAAAACTAATTTCCACAGGTGGTGGAGTATTTTTGAGAAGTGATAAAGAAATAATCTTAAGTAAAGAAATTAAAAAGCTTTTGAATATAAGTAAAAAAGCACTCTCTGGTGAAGAATTGGCGAAAAAACTTTTATGTTTACAAGTGGATCTTTTATTTAATGGAGGTGTGGGAACTTATGTAAAAGCCAGTGATGAAAACTCTTTAGACATTGGAGATAAAGAAAATGAGGCCCTAAGAATAGATGCCAGTGAACTAAAAGCAAGAGTAGTATGTGAAGGTGGAAACCTAGGTTTTACACAAAGAGCAAGAATTGAATATGCTCTACAAGGAGGAAGAATAAACTTAGATGCGATAGATAATGCAGGTGGAGTAGATACTTCAGATAGAGAAGTAAACTTAAAAATATTATTAAACGCTGTTGTTGCGCAAGATATTATTCCAAAAGAAGAAGTAAAAACAATTTTGGATTCTTTAACTCAAAATATTGTTTCTTATGTCTTAAAAAGTTCTTATAAACAAGCCTTAGCTATTTCTATTGATGAACATTTTTCAAGACGCTACCTAAGCGATTTTATAAAAGTGATTGAAGTTTTGGAAGATAAGGTTGAGAGTTTTAATAGAAGAGCTTTTCATATTCCCAAAAATGAAAACATAAAAGAAGTACTAGATGAAAATTCTTCATTGGTACGTCCTATTTTAGGCTCTCTTTTATCCTATGCTAAAATTTTTATAAAAAAGATTCTTATGGATTCAAGTTTAATTGATGAAAAATATTTTAATAAGTTTTTATACAGCTATTTCCCACATTCATTTGTTGGAGCTTATGAAAAAGATATTAATAATCATCCTTTAAAAAGAGAAATTATTGCAACTAAAATGGCAGATTTTGTAATTAACTCTCAAGGGGCTACCTTTGTTAGTGATTATGCTAGATTAGGACATGAAAAATTTTTAATGAAAATAAAAGCATATATTATTGTGAATGAGCTTTTTGATGTAGAAAATATAAGAGAAAAAATAGAGAATAATGATTATAAATTAAGTGCTTTAGAACAATATCGTTTAATTAATAAAGTGGAATACTCTTTATATGTAAGTACGAGATGGATGGTAAAATATCTTAAAAACAATCAATTAGATGCCAGTCATATTCTTGATCATAAAAAAGAGCTTTTTGTTTTATTAAAAGAGGTTCATAAAGGTACTATTAAAAATATTATTGATAAAGAAAATGATTTTAATTTATTTTATTCTGTAATAGAATATTTACGATTTATTCCAGCAGCTATTAATATTAAAGAAAATTCAGTTCATTCTTTTAAAGATGTAATTGTGATTTTTTATTCATTAATTCATGAATTTAAAATACTAGAAATTATTTTTGCCTTAAACAGAATTAATTTAAGTAAAAAAAGCGATGCAGCTATACGTCATCAAATGTTGCAGTTTATTGAGTATATTGTACTTCATTATACAAGTAAAATTCTTGACTTTAAACGCCTTAATGAAGAACCTGAGCTTGCTTTTTCTTCTTTTATGATAAATGATGCGTACAGTTTCAACAAAGTTAAATCCTATTTAGAAAGTTTTATGAATAAAGAAGAAAAAGATTTAAAAGAGATCTCTATTACGGTTAATCAACTGATGGTATCCCTTTTATAGTTAGAAAAAGAATAGTTTGACTTATTAAAACTCACTTCTTTTTGATTGTGTTATAATAAAATATATTATTTTATACAGAGGAAGCTTAAGATGTTCAAGTCAAAAATATTCTTAAAAGCTATGCTTATAGTAACTACTTCTATTCTTGTGTATACCTTGGCACTAACACTTTTTATTGTACCAAAAGTTGAAAATAAAATAAAAAAAATTGAAGAAAAAAACGCAAAAGAAACCTTAAACAAAATTGTTAAAATAGTAAAAAATGTTAATAAAGACTTAGTGAGATTTCGTGATTTTTCTATATCTCAAAATCAAAAAAGTCTAAAAAATCTTACAGATTCTATTTGGTCAATGATCGATTCCAAATATAATAATTCAAAAGCTAAAAACATTGGAAATGGTCTAAAAGAAAAAGCAAAAGAGTTTGAAGAAAACTTAAATGACTTCTATGGAAAAAATAAGAATACTATGTCACAAGAAGAACTAAAGGCAAGTATTATTACCTTCGTTAATATGTACAGATACAAAAAAGGAAGAGGTTATTTTTGGATTAATGATTATAAATCTTCAAAAATAATAACGCATCCTCTTCGTACAATTTCATTAGAACTACCTATAAATAGGAATCTTCAAGATATATTTAATAAAATGAAAAAATCACTTATGAATAATAATGGAATTTTCACGTATAAGTGGTTAAACCCAAAATCAAATGCTGTAGAAAATAAAATAAGTTA